>LXOW01208513.1_pt2 | contig 101741 bp, 174 predicted proteins | sample 1368591 | NCBI WGS metagenome assembly LXOW01 (sample SAMN04884650, study PRJNA319009) | bovine gut metagenome | isolation source: Cow rumen | host: Bos taurus | place: Italy: Legnaro (PD) | collected 2014-07-09
GTTATGTCAACCTTTAGATTTTCATTTACGCATCCCAATCAAGTTTGTATTTGTGCTTATTCTTTTCTGTTGCAAATGAATCAATATAATCTTGCCATGCTTTTTTGTGTTCGTCACTCAGTTGTAACTTCAAATAATTCAGTTCTTTAATCGCCCATTGTGTTGCTAAAAATTCTCTTGTAGGTTTAATTTGATGTGGTTCAAATGTTTCACAATGACCAATTTCATGCAGTATCGTAAATATAAAGAATACGTTTGGATTCTGCCACATATTCAAGTCTAAGACTATTATGTTATTACGTGGCAGAGCAAACGACTGAACATCTACTGTCGGAACGAACTCATATTTCCCTTTATATTTAGCGACTATTTTGTCAGCTATTTTCTTATAGTTCATATTATATCTCCTTTCTATCTCTTAATTCAAAATTGTGTTCTATTCCATATTGGTAATATTTGAATAACCCAAAACAAAAATAATCTCCGTCTTCAGTGTCAATATTTATATCATATATGCTCAATTCTTTTCTTCCGGTTCCATTTCCATACAGCAAGAAGTCATTAAAATAAAATGCTTCTTCTGCACTGCAATATCCACTAAATTCCCTATCATAGCAGAACGAACTCATAAAGTTATTATATACATCGTGTTTAATGAATTCGTTTAATTGAACTTTATTATTCATATCTGTGTCTTTAAAATCATCGTTATCAGAAAAGATTTGAATTTTATTTTCATTTGCTAACAATATAGGATTTTGTTTTGCTAAGACATATTGGAAATATGCTCTTCTGTCCATGAAATAGAACTGCTGGTCATACATGATATAAGATATTGCTTTATCTTTTCCGTCTTGTTTAAATCCCGGCATTGTTATAAATTCCATTACGATATATTTTGTATTATTCTCTGTTATAATTTTATAAAAAATCATAAAATAAAATGACGTTTTAGTTTCATCTAAATGAAACCAACGATCATTATTGTACTGAGAATTAATTACACTGTTAATATTATTATTTATATTTTCATATGTGATTTTCCATTCATTGTACATGTTTATCACATCTTCTTTAAACAGTTCATAATCCTCTCTATATTGTTCTTTCCATTGAATTTTGCATTGCGAGCGAGGTCCAAACAAAAGAAAAAATAAATCATAATCTATACTAACTTTATTTTCAATTAAGTCGTCATAGATTTCTCGTATAATTGTTTCTTTTGATTCTTCGAATTTGAACATATATTGAGCTTTAATTCTCATGATTTATCCCCTTTCTCTACGAGCTATTCTATCATATACGTCTTTATAATCACCTTTTGTAGAATGTCCTACTATTCTAACACTATTTGTATTTGTTAGTTCATGAAGAATATTTGACGAATTCCATGTTTCTATTATTTTATTATATAATTCCGTGTTGTCGGACGACAATATAATTCCATCATGAAGCATATCCTTTTCGACTAATTCTTTATATGTTTGTTTATCTCTATCTACGGTATGTTCGGTTGGACAATATAATTTATAATTCATATCCATATAGAATGTTCCATAATATTCTCTATCATTTTCATCTCTGTACATGAAACTTCTTTCAACATAGCATATCCATTTAGACTTTCCTGTTTCGCAATATCTTATACCTTTAATAGATTTATTTCCCAGTGGAGTAATACTCGATGTTCTTTGTCTTAAATAAAATCTATTTCCGCATTTCTTAGCCATCTCTTCATTCTGTTCTGCTTCTATTAAAGACATATTTATCGCAGTAAGTCCGTTGTTGGCGTACTTATAAATAGCATCTCCGTTCTTATCAAAACTGTCATATACTTTTCTGCCATTCTGAATTAATCGATATGATCCATTTCCGTCTCTATATACTCCAAATTTATCAGCATTAGTTTTCCCTACTTGCGTATTAATTGATTTACCAATTTCTTTTATACCGAGAAATCCTAAAACTTCTAATAGCATATAACACCTCCATTATATTTTAAGAATGTTTGTCATTATTTTGATTGCTTCTTCTCGTTCATTATCATCTGTTTTAATATATCTTTGAGTTGTACTTATACTAGAATGACCTACTGTTCTTCTTACAAATTCAATATTGTGTGTTTTATCGTACAAGATAGAACAGAATCCTGCTCTTAGTTTGTGAGGAGAAAGCCTTACTCCTAAAGCCTGTTGACTATATTTTTGTACAATGTGTAAGACTGCTTCCCTTGTAATTCGTTTATTGTTTCTACTGATAAACAAAGCATTTGTTTCACCGTTTGGTATAATAGTTTGCCTATCTTTTAACCNNTTATCGATAACGGTGAGTAATTTATTCTCTGTATCAATATCTTCAACATTAATACCTAATAATGCGCTTTCTTTTATTCCTGTTGTCATAAACACTAACAATATTAATACATCTCTGTTATTAAAAATTCCATCTTTATAATCTCTTCCTTCGCTGGCAACTTTANNATGCGTTCATTTTTTATTCTGTCAAGGTCCATGTTTTTAGGTTTTGAAATAAATTTCATGGGATTTTCATCAATATATTTTCTATTGACTAAGAACTTCATCAGATTATTTAAAGCAAACCATGTAGATATTTGGTAAGAATCAGAAGTCAATGCCATCANNTATGTCTGATGGATCAATTTCTATTGGATTTTCGTTTATGTATTCTAAAAATTTCCTAATCTTAATAACGTATTCATGACATGATGATGCAGTTTTGCGAGATGCTTTCATGTTTATGTACCATTCATTAACAAAACTAGGTAAACCGGCAACTACTCTTTCTGCTGCTCGTTGAATTTTCAGTTCGTTTTCAAGTCTGCCCTGCATATTATCATCTCCTTTCCATATTACCGAGAGCTATAAGTATAATTATGAATGATATTATCATAATTGTGGTACAGATTATTATGTCAACAATCGACATTTGTTATTCCTCTCAATTCACAAATATAATTATCTATATAATCTAACATTGAATTAACAGTGTAAGCATCAAAATGAACGTCATCAATGAATCGATTAGATATTTTGCATTGTAACTTTTGAATCTCTTCTATCTTTGAGCATTTAACGAAATCGTCAATCAATCCTAAAACAGAATCCATATCATTCTCCTTTCATTTTATCATTCCTCTTCTTCATCGTCACTATCTTCTTCGTCATCAAAATCATCACTTTCAAAACTGTAAGAATTGATACTGCCATAAGTATATCCGTTGTCATTCTTAAGCATTACCAAAGCATCGTCAGGATAACAATTAAGAGCGTCTATCAATTCTCTTACTGTATAAGTTCTTTTCATAACCTGTTCGGGTGTATAACCATCTCTGCTTCCATCAATATAAACAACATCTCTCCACATATATTAGCCCTCCATTAATTCACAATCTTCATATTCGTCATAGTATACTGTTTCTAAATCTCTGTTAATTGATTCGATGTCAAGTTCAATTCCTTTTGGGAAAGAAAATCCTTCATCTTCTGCATATTTTATGTAATTAAGTAATGTCTCAATGTCTTCTGTCAGATTCATAATAACTTCGCTAGTTGTTAATTGCATAATTAATCTCCCATCTTTAATCTTCCATAGCAACAACCACTCATACAACAGTTACGCTCACATTTATCACACGCATCCCAACTCTCATTGAGAACAAAGTCTGCTAAAAAATGTCCGTATCTTTCTTTTATCTTATCGTTAGGCGGTTGAATTACATATCCGTTCTTGTATAATTTAGGAATAACCTTTTTACATTCTTTTCCGTCATAGTGGCAAGTGTAATATAATCTCATAATTATTTCTCCTTATTATTCTTCGACTTCGCATTTCTTTTTCAATATAGCAAGTAAAATAAGATTAGCAGTTTCACTCTGTGTGGGAATATTATAAGTTTTCACTATATGTTTTCTTTCCCACTGTAACGTATCTCCGTTTGTCTTATTGTAGAATTCTTCTGTAAAAGTAACTCCGTAATCTTCGTCACATAAACAAAGCGTATCACAACACGTTACAAAATATAAGTTATTATTTAATTTCCCATAATCAGTGAGTACGTTGCCTCCTGTCATTTCTGTTTTAAGCCATTCGACTTCAAAAAGATTTTCCATATTGTCACCTCTCAACTATATCACACAAGTCATCAATTACATCCTGTATTGTGTCTCCACAATTATCCATGTCGGACACATTCTCGTTCATTTCTTCTCCTTTTTCACTTGATTGTATCCCATCTGGTAAATTGTCATATGCTTCTTCCTCTTCGTCCATGACGCAGGAGATAATCTCCTGTGCTTCTTCAAGTAATTTAATTGCTTTATTTAATTCATTTCTTCTTTCTTTGTTCATAATTAATTCTCCTTTGCATATTTGATATTGGTTAAGTAAAAGGAATAATGTCTTTCAATATTGTTTCCATTGGCTTATATATATTCAACATGTCTGATGTAGGAGTACAAGATTCGTATATACAGAGTTCTAAATCACTTCTATAACAACCATAATCAATCAGTAAGTCCTGTATATATTCTTCTGCGTCGGCTCTCGCTTCTGATTCCGAATCAAATATCTCTTCACCCGAATCGCCGATCAAGTTACCGTCTTCTCCGTCGTTTAAATAAATCTCATAAATGTACTTCATTATGTTACCTCCTTGCATTCATATAATCTAACTCGTTCTCCGTACTCATCTAACTCAATGTAGAGAGGATGAAAATAATCATTGCCGTCATATCCATTAAGGAAATAACGCTGATTATTTTCTATATAACCCTCGGCATGTCCTATTGAATCTGCGATAGAACCGATTGCAATAAACTGTTCGAGAGCATATTTTCTTCCATTGAATTCGAAGTAATCAAGAAACAATCCCTCTTCAGGATTGAATTTCTCTTGATAAGGATGATAACCAGAACCGTCCTGTACATAATCCCAAAGAGCATTTCTTTTAGTAGGATTGTAATTACATTTCATCGTTATCCATCTTGATACTCTTACGAATTTTCTTTTAGCGTGGTACTGATAAGTTCCGTTCCAAAAATCAAAAGCGCTCAGTTCTTTCATATTATTTCTCCTTTTCCTTAACTACTCTGTATACCAACACAGGCTCTGTATGATGAACTATGTGGTATGCTACAACTGTTCCATTAATTTTCTTTGCGTATTCCTCTGCTGCTTCTTTTGATGCAAATACCATTTAACCACCTCCTAATATCTTGTTATTGTTTCAATATCATATATGTATTCCGTTCCTTGTCTGCTACTACAATCTTTATGAGCATCGTAGTAGTTATCATAGAACGTACTCACATATCTAAACGACCTTGGGTTGTAACCCTGTGCAAATCTCTTATCTCTTTTGAATCTGAATACTGCAAATTTACTCATACATTCTCCTTTATGTTGTTCTTTTTACATTCACGTTTCCAAGTCTTCTGTGACAGAGGCTTACCGGAAGTAATCGTAATGATTCTTCCGTCATCATGCTTATAGGTTACATGAGAGCCATTCTGTCTTACTTTATAGAAGCCGTTACTGTTCAGGATTTTGACGGCTTCTCTCTCGTCTATTGCCTTGCCAATCACAAAGTACACCATCCTTCCTCGACTTCAACGTCGTATCCTTGTAAAGTTGCTTTCGGTCCGTAACAACACCAAAGCATCGCAAATCCCGCCGTAGCTCCGCCATTTTTGATGTATTCATCTTTACAGGCTTCATATATGTCTTCGCCTACGCAAACCTTTGTGCAATCATATTTCGTTGCCACTTTTCCATTAATGTCAAGCGAGATGTTATCAAACAAAGTTGGAATGCTTACATGACATTTCTCTTCTGTTAATGTAGTTGTCTTACAATTACCTATGTCTAATGGAACATTTCCATATTTCTGTCCGTCTAACCATATTGTAGGAGTGTAATCACTTACTCTTGTCCAACACCAATTAGACAATACCAAAGCTACTTCATCTCCATTGCTACAATAAATTACATGACTTGCATTTCCGTCTTTGTCGTAGAACTGAATCTCAAATCCTTCATCTTTGCGAATATAATATTTTTTCAACATATGCAATCTCCTTAATCTATACTTCCATAACACACTGTTTCTACATGACCATCGGAATAAAGCCAATCTTCATAATCACCACATCCACTTCCAAATTTGTCAACGTATGCAACGACATGAACTACAACGACTTCTCCGTTCTGCCATTGAGCGAACTTCTCTTTTCTTGCGTCTCTTGCCCACTCACTGTAGATGTAATCTTCTCCCCATTGCTTTTCCACGGAGTCAACGTGTTTGGTTAAATATTCCCAAACTTCTTGTTCTGTCAGTGGTTCTCTCGATTCAATCACTCTGCTCATATAATCATCTCCTTTAATTTTTCAGTTGTTATAGGCTCATAATCATCAAGTAGTTCATTTAAGTTACCTTTTCTCCAACGGTGTAAGTGTCCATCTCCTGTAAAGTTCTTTGTAACGGATTGAACACTGTTCCATTTTCTATAAGTCCATAACATAAACTGTCTTACTGTGTTGTGGTAATGTCCGTCATTATGAACTTCGAGATACTTGTTTTGATTTCTTTTGTTTCGATAATATTTTACAGTTGTCATTTGAATCTCCTTTCTGCTTCCGTTTTTAATTCGCTTAAGTTACGAATCAAATTATCAATCTCTGCTATCGTTTTCTCTCTTGATGTTGTAGCGATTATTCTGCTGTATCTTTCATCTCCAGAGCCTTTAACTAACACAGTAACGACCCATTCATTTTCTCTGCCACCTGTGTAGTTTGTTCGTGACAATTTACATTTGTCAACGATAACACTTGTCTGTAACTCTTTAATTCTTCTGTCGATTTCTGTTCGTTGTTTAAGCAATCTCTTAAGTTCTGTCATTCGAATCTCCTTTCTTAATCATTACTACAAGGGTCAAATACTTCGTTAATTTTCATTATGGTCACTTCAATATCACTCAACATTTTTTCGACTTCTTCTTTTGTTGGCTTTGTTCCGTTGTATATCTCATATAATTCAATATACTTTGCTTTCAAAGCAGAGCGACCTGTTGTCATATCATCTGTTATGATGTTGTAATCGTTACCGAAACGCCACATTGTCATGTAATATAATTTCATTTCATTCTCCTTAATCGTGGGTTGCGTGGAAATTTTCGATTGCCCATTTATTCCCGGTTGCATAAACCTGTGCTTTCGTTTTCTCATAGGTTGATGTTTTGTAATCGTTATTGTTATTTACATAATCACTGCCTCTATTTACTTTTCCGTCACAAATAATAATCATTGAATCAAAAAATGAATTTGCCATATCTGTTCTCCTTATATTGTTTCTATATCGTATGCCCAATCGCCATAGTGTTCATTTACAAATGCTCTAAATCTGTTCTCGAATGCTACATATTTCTTTCCGAAGTCCATAGCACATGTTCTTGACCAAAAGTTAATATGTGAATCATCATCAGGACCACGCATTTCAAATGTACAACTATATTCTGTTACCTTGAAATCTACATCTCCATTGGCTCCACCAGCTTCTTGTCCGATTGCCTCAAGGCTATCGTAGAATCCGAGGCAATGTTCAATTCCATTTGTAAAGAAGTAGTCGGTGCTCTTTGTATTTTTTCCCCATGCACCACGAAATCTTTCTGGTCTAATTGTTTCCCATAACTCAGGATCATAATCTCGAATCATCTTCATTACGTCACACATTTTTTTAATACGTCTTCCGTAATTTTTAACAATGTACTCCTCGACTTCCTTGCTTTTTCTCTTAAACTTATCGTTTTTAGATTCTTTTGCTTTGATTTTTTCTTCGCCTTTTGATTTGATAATCTCTTGAAGTGTCATAATTCCCTCCTAATAAATTGGATATGATGTTTTCTCGTTCCCTTGTTCGTCATATTCGATACACCAAATACTGTAACGATAAGGGTCTTCTACAGGATGTTTATCAATCCATTCATTACATTCTTCGTATGTATCTCCTATAAAGCATTGCAATTTCCATGAGTCATCTTTGTATAACTCAACTGTAAATAACTCACTCATTTTCGTTCTCCTTTTTGTAGTAAAGTTTCTTTGCTTTTTCGAATAACGGAATCCATTCTTCGTGATGGTCTTCTCTTAAGTAATCCTTATAGGTTTTCGAATCATCGTATTCCGGTTCTCTCTTGCAAAGAGCATTACATACATCGAAATCGCCTTGCCAATTAATTGAGTATTCGTGATTAGCCATCTCATAAATGAAAGCGTCAATCGCAAACTCCTCATCCTGCATAAGTTTTTCAAGTTCTCCGTTGTGAGAGTCATCTAAAACAAATTCTCTTATCTTGTCTGCGTCCTCTCTCAAATAGAAACAGTTGTTTCCGAACTTGTAAATCTTATCTGTGTCTTCCTCTGTCAGCCCACGCTTTTCCATTTCTCTTTTGAACTGCTCATTATTAAAGGCGAAGAAAATAGGCAGAGCATTGAACTCTGCCTGTCTTTTATCTCTCCATTCTTTATATGTCATATTATTCATCCTCACTTTCGTTGTATGCGTTGATTAACTCTCTTACTTCATCTGAGATTTCATAAAGGTTATTTGCCTCTTCGATTAACTTATCTACAAAATAATAATCGAGATGTGAAGAGTAATCTCTGTAATCTGTTGATACGAGATTTCCGTAGCCGTTAAAGTAGAAGTATTCTCTGTTAGGATTGAATTCTCCGTATTCTTTTTCCCCGTGTGAGTTAGTTGTCCAAGTATCATCATCTCGTCCGTAGTAAGCTCTGTAGAGAATATCAATCGGGTCGGTGCTGCAATAGAACTCATTTAAGTATTCCATTGGATATTCTCTATCATCTCCGAGAAAACCATTCCAAGCATCAAGTTCTTCCATTACATTTGCAAGTTCGTCATCGTCTGCACTTTCTTTGTAATAAAGATAAATCTTTTCTTTGTATAAATCTTTCATAATTAAATCCTTTCTCTGTGTTTCTCAATCCATACTGCATAAGGTACATTATCTCTGTAGTCTTGTAAGTTGGCTTTCGCTTCTGCTAATGTAGAGCAGTTACATTCAACTCCGTACTGTGAATGTATGCTCCAATAATCTCGTGTTTTCCTTACGTACATACTCTTCCCCCTTCCATAATTTTTATTTATAGAGCGTTTTTCATTGATGTATTTGGTCTGTCTTGCAACGTCTTTCTTTTTCTTTTTCAGTAGTTTGACCATTGTGACATCGGCTTTTACAATAATGTTTTGCTGCTCGTCCGTCAGAGCATCGAATTCTTCTCCATGAGGTAATAACTTTAAAGCCTCTTCGATAGTTTTGAAATCTGTGTTTGTCATATTCATACGAACTCTCCTAACTGATCGGTTTCGTTTTACTTCCCAAATACTCAAGATGATGATTACGAGCAACTTTCCTTGCACAAGCACAAGCACTTAACTTACTGTCAAATACTGCAGTTGTGTGTTCATCTTGTCCGTCAACTCCATACTTTCGTACATAAACTTGTTTGTATTTTCCTTTGTCTATCTCTCCGTAGAGAACTACTGCCCATTGACTCATGTTATTCTCCTTTCAAAAAAGAGCCTCTTTCGAGGCTCCTAAAATGGCATTGCCGTTTCGTCATCAACCATTTCGTTGTAGTTGATTACATTGTGTAAATATGTTTCACTGTTCCTAATCTCTTTTAGTTTAGGCATAGCATTCTTAATTGCTGTCTTACATTCTTCTTTAGTTGCCTTGCCGACTACTATTGAAGAACCGGAGTAAGCATCAGTGCCTGTCCATCCATTCTTTTCTTTTGTGTAATAAACACCAGTCTTCGAATCGTATTCTCCATCTTTTCTTTCAAGTGTCTTTTTGTCTTTAAATCCCATAAGTGCATAAAATACTTTTTTCATAAGCGTTCTCTCCTTTTCTTAATACCATAATGTTTCGAAATCGTTTAACCATGATGTGTAAATACCTACATCAATAGGCAATTTCTTTTCAATGTCTTCGAAAGTCCAATCCTCATTGTTTGCTTTTACATCATCAATGATGTTTTGCAGTTCTTCCTTTTCTGTTGTGTCTGTGATAAAGATTGCATCCAAATCAAGTGTTACTGAATCTCTTAATACAAAAACCATACTAACTCCTTTCTAAGCGATTTGCTTAATCTCTTTGCTCCATGAGTTAACAAAAGCAGTGACTTCTCTCTTCGGTTTAGAATCATTCTTTCCGTAACATTGAAGAATCTTTTTTGTTTTGCATGAAACCTCAACTGTAACAAATGGAGTGTTTAAATCATCATTCTTTCTGACGAAAGCAATAAATGTTTCTCCTTTAATCATCTTTGAATCATAACCCATCTTGCCAACACAGTGATGTAAGAAATCTCCCTCGGCTCTTAAATCGCTGACTTGCTTTGGAATTATAATCGAATACTTATCTCCTTTGAACTCGTATTTGATGTAATGAACGGCTTCCTTTTTAAATTGTGCGTATTTCTTTTTGTTCTTTTTGGCATCCCATTGATTAACTCTTAAATCGTGCATTCTCTTAAAGTCTTCAGGATAACTATTTTTCGTATCTTTCATATCTAACCCAAGTTTTACACAGGCTTCAATATAATCACAATAACTTGACGAATTACATTTAGTCTTTTTGACATATTCCCAAGCCTTGAGAGAGCTGATTTTCGCTTGTTTCAAGTATTGATTTCTACGGAATACTCTACCTGCTTCTTGCTTATTGCACAACAAAATTCCTGCGTCCTTAACATCCATGTGGTGATCGTAGGCATAACAGATAGCATTAATGTTGTCATCAGGGTTAGACTTTGCGAGATATTTACAAAATGCTTTGTCTTTAGAAGCCTTTTTCAAAAGTTTCTTGCTTGGTGGAAATCCTAATTTGCCAAGATATTCAACTTCCGGATATTCAACATACATTCTCATCCATTCCAGCAAATCTCCCTTACCTTGATAGCCACTATATTTAAACTTAGTGTCCTTAAGTATTTCCAAATTGAGTACGTCTACATAAACACCAAGGTTTTCTTGTGTCCACCATTTTCCAAATTCATCATCGCTAAAGACAATGTAGCTATAACCCCACGAAGTTCTTCTATAATTCGTTGACATGTCAAAGACTACTTTATATCCACCCATTGGGGTAAAATACATATCTCGATAGATAAGATTTGCATTTCCGAGGATGGAGCGAATAACTTCTCTGTACTGTAGTCCATAGGTTTTCGTTTTTCTGCATGCCCATACACGATAGATAACTTCATCTCCGTCTTTCTCTAACCATCCTATATAATCTGTTCTCGGAGTATCCTGTTGATTATTCTCTATGTAATCCATTACTTCTGTCGGCATAGAGCCATCGTATAATTTCAAATCTTCTAATGTCATAATTCATCTCCCTACATCAAATCGAAAATACTTACCTGTTCCGCGTCTTCTTTAGCCGTAACATTAGTTGTAGTCTGCGTTGTTGTTTTCGTTGTAGACTTTTTCTTGTTCGCTTTTTCGACTTCTTCTTTGTCATCGCGTCTGACGTACTCGTCAATCCATCCGTATACCATATCATCACGCACCATAGCGCAATTATTAATGGCATAATCTCTTGCCTTGTCCGTTACAAACTTCCACATTCTCTCAAATGATTTGTGAGGTTGATTCAGTAGGTCATCATACTGTTCATCACACACTTTTGTAAGATGATTGATGATTTCATTGGCTTCTGACTCTATCAATTTCTTTTTGTTTGCGTCCTTAACCTTATCAACCTCTGTCTTAATCTGTGCTTTGAATTTGTCTAAACCTTTCATATCATTCTCCTTTCTATGAGTGGTTTCTAATTCCGTTGTCAATGTTATCCCAATAAGATAAATGGCAATCAAACTCTCCGTAGTAGACGAAATCATTTGCAATAGCCTCTTCGAGTTGTTCGATTTCCTCTTCTGTAAATTCATCTTCTACGTAATACTCATGGATGTATAACTCCACGTCATCCTTGATAATGTCGGATAACACCATTTCGAAGATGTCTTTTCTCTGTCCGTCTGTCATTTCAGTGAATAGCTCCGATGGAGTCATGTCCGTTATAGATTTCATTTGCTTTCTCCTTTCATCTGTTGATACATCACTTCATAGTCGCAATCTACTTCGTAGGTTACATCTATGAATACTTCAGTTCTTGCGTAATCAGGATTGACCTCGCCCCAATCAACCCAATCAATAACCGGCAGTTTCTCTTTCCATTTAGAAACAATGTACGCACATAACTCATCCGTTCTTGCGTATGCGTAATTTTCATCCTGCTCTCCAAGATTCTCTTGTTGTACAATGTAATCAAACATATCGAAATAACAAGCGAAGAATGAATCATAGTCCCATTCATCCATACGAAAACGTAAATCTGTTTCGCATTCTTTGTACATGTTGAAGTTGTGCAACTCCCTATTCTTCCATGACTTATCAAAGTATAAGTAAATACATCCGTTTACTTTCATATTTGCTCTCCTTATATCTCTATATCCACATATTCATTTCCGTCATGTACCCAATCGAGTTCTTGTTCGGCTAAAGCATTTAAGTAGTTCTGTGCTTCGGTCATTGTATCTGCCGTACAACCATTGCCAAAAGCAATTTCGTTTGCTCTTTCGAGTACATTCATCGGTGGATCGATGTATGTGTCATGCTCGTTGTCGTATATCCAAAACTGCTTTGTGTTCGGACCGTACATAGCGTCATATCTCATATCTGCTCTCCTTATAATGTGTAGATATACAAGTTACCTTTATCAGTGATGAAAGATTTAAGACCTAATTCTTCAAGCATTTCATCATACTTCTCAGGAAAACCATCATCACTTTTCTTTACGAGATACTGAATTCTCTCTCCGTCTGCGAACGGCATTTTTCCGTATGCCTTTTCGGTTGTAAACTCTTCGAACAATCCGTCAAGCGTTTTGAAAATTGCCTTAATCTCTTTAGGATAATTATCAGTTGTATTATCCTCAGTGACTTCATCCTCAGTTTCTTCGTCCTCTGTTGTTTCATCTGTGGTTTCATCAAAGAGTGTCATCTGTTCTTCAACAGTTTTCTCTTCAATGGTTTCCTCAACCTCGTCTTCAACTTCTTCCTCAACCTCTTCCTCAACTTCTTCTTCAAACATGGCTTCGAGAATTCCGTAAAGACTCTTTAATTCCTCTTTATCAAGTGTTATGCCTTTACCACACTTGTCTTCACTGTACCAATCTCTGATGTCATATCTCGGTGCGTTTCCGTTCCATGACATGAATGTCAGTTTCTTTTTGCCACCAATGTTTCCGAAATCAATCTTTAATTCAAATGTTAAATCTGCCATAATCTTTCTCCTTTACTTTTTATAAATATAATTCCATGTTGCCGTAAGAGTTACTGCTTTTACCGTATACTTGTCATTTGTGACATTATCCGTTATCTGACGATGAGTGATACTATAAAATTTGTTTTCTGCAATTTTTATACACAGCCCAAGTTCGTCAGAACCGAAATGTTCTCCAAGTTCANNCCTCTTTAACAGGTGAATTCCGTTCTCTTTTGTAAAATGTCATAACTTCTTCCATACATTACTCTCATTTCTTTTCACATTCCAAGATAGGTTCTTCGATTGCAGTTAAATCATATAAATCAGTATCAAAAATAACTTCGTCTGTGTCTAAATCTTCAAGTGCGAAATTATCTCCGTTTCCATACTGTGCAATTTCAACTCTGTGTCCTACATGTTCTTTTAATAAGTCATAAAGAGTATTCATAACTATCGCTCCTTTACAAAAGTTAATTTTCTGTTCTCGTAATCATAGCGAAAATAGAAACTTGTTCCGGTATCGTCTATAACATAAAATGTGTTCTCATCTACTATGTGAATACGGTCTTGTGGAACACACTCGGAACACTGTTCGAGCAATAAAAGTTGTGCAAATGCCGTATCCATACTTACTCTCCTTTCTCTTCTTTCTTTTCCTTATTGACTTTGTACTTATCTATAGTCTTCAATGCTCTCTGCTTTACATAATCGACATAAGCATCCACGCTTCCATCTCCGTATATCCAAAAGTTATCTTGGTCATAACTCCACCAAATAATAACTTCGTGTCCGGCAGTTACCTTTCCAAAACCATATTCCGAATCGTTAAAGTAATCATCACAGTTGCGGACACCGTGAGTCGATAAGACAAGATGTAAATATGCCTTTAAGTTGTCTAAATCTTCCTGTGTCTGAACATCAAACACTTCAACTGCATCATCATAACAACCGCCAACCGAAAACTCTTCTTCGTTTGTATCTGCTATGAGTTTTAATTTTGCTTTCATAACAAACAAAGCACTTTTTTCGTACTTCTCACATTCTTCCTGAGAATAAAATACCGTTCCGTCTTCTGCTATATATTTTGTTCCTATTACCTTCGTTTCTTTGATTTCTTCTGTTCTCATATTTGTTCTCCTTTATTATCCGTTCTCAAAAAGAGGGGCAGAAATGCCCCTCTCAACACTGTCAAGTAAAACTACTTGACATCTTTAAAGATACCTTTCTTGTCGAGTTCCTTGAGTTTGTCGTACAGACCTTTTAACTCCTCGTCAGTAAATGTAGCACCTTTGCCACACTTATCTCCTTTCCAAGCACGAATATCATACTTGGCTTCTTTGCCGTTCCATGAACCCTTTTGCAGTTTGAGTTCATACTCGCCCTTTTTTGCGATCACGCCATAATCTTTTTCAACTTCAAATTTAATTTCTTCTGTCTTTGCCATAACTTATTCTCCTTTTTGAATTTCAACTCTACGCATTATGCTTCTTGAGAGATTCATTTCCTCTCGTTTGAGAGATTCTTTGTGACTTGCAACAACCGGATACCTCTCTCCCTGCCACTCTGCGTAACTTTTTCCCTCTTTCGCTAACTGCTTTAATAACTTATCGAAGTCTGCCATATAAACCTCCTTTCTACCACATCAGACGTTCAATATCTTCAACCTCTATATCAAGTAAGTCTGCCAACTGTTCTTTTGTTTCTTCTTCTGAAGAAGTAGGCATTATCATTTCCTCGTCACATACAACATAGTCGACTAACTTACGTAAGGCTTCTTCAAGTGTGCTTCTGCTTAAATGCTCTCCGTTTGTAAAGTAAGTTGTTTCATACACACCAACCGAATCGGCGAACTGAAATAACTCTGTAGGGTTTTCGGATGCGTTGCATAAATCTCTTGCAAGTTTTACTAAAGCCTGTACAAACCCTTTTGTCATAAGTCCGTTTCCGTCAAGCTTGTCGATTTCTTCATCATCAAACTCTTTGACGTTGCTCCAACCTTTATCCATGATATAGGTCAGTGCCATAGCCAATATATCAAGTCGTGTGTCATCATAAATCTTCTTTAAATCTGCGTACATAAGCTTTCTCCTTTACCATTCATTTGTCATTCTGTAATCTTCTATTGCTTCGTTAATCTGCCTTGTTGTTGTGCCGAACATATTCTCACTTCCTTTCAATTAAAAGAGGGGCGATTGCTCGCCCCTTAGTTATTACGCTACTACTGTCAAATTTTTTCCGTCAAAGAAGTAAACTGAATCCGACAATCTTTCCTGTGGTTTAACCTGAGTTGCATTTACATCCATGACCATGTTCTTTAAATCTCCAACCTGTGCGTCTGGCAATGTTACAACAAGCACCTCGTGGATGGATGACGGCAAGATGTAGAAAGTATCTTTCTTTACTTTCTTTGCAATGTTTTTGAGTACACTTGGTGCGAACATTGCACTTGCTCCGTTTACATTGCTTTCAACAGAGAGGACATACATTCCGGAATCCATAAGTGCAACTCCCATCATTTCTGCTTCTTCCTCTCCCATCATTTCAATCAATGTTTCTGCCATTGACTTAAATGTTATCTGTTTTTTCAAGTTAGCAAACGCACACTTTTTGAGTTCGGTCATTGTAACTCCGTACTGCTCTTTGATTTCCTTTGTTACCTTGACATTTGCCATTCCACCATCATCCTGACCTAACACGATCGAGTAGATAATCGCAAGGTCTGTCTTTGTGTCACTATAAGCCAATTTTTCAAGCAATTCCTTATTACTCTTCGAGATTACACAAGGCACGATTCTGTCCTTTGCTACTTCCCAATTTGTGATGTCGGATAATTCAACATCTAACTGCACATCTGCGTTCTCCCTTACTACTTTGAGCATACCATCGCAAATCTCTTCAAGAGTTAAATCTCCGTCAGAGTATGCTTCATAGTATGATTCAGGATACACTGTAGGAGCTATACCTATGTCATTTCCTTTTTCTCTGAAAGTAAAACCAATCAGTTTCTCATTGTTCTTACAAACTTCCTGCTTCTCTACTATTCCGTCAAATTTCTCTGTTACCATGTTGAATAAATCGTTAATAAAATTCTGCATACGCGTTCTCCTTTAAATTAAATTCCAAATATCATGTTCGTTGTTACTCTTTCACTTTATTGAGCAACTCCCTTATTCAATTTTTATGCCCGTCTAATCGGGTTTCGTTATTCAGTTGTTAAATCAATTCATACATGCGTTTCCACACATCCTGAATTAAGGACACACAAGAATCGCAAGTTACATTTACAGAGATAGTTTTGGTGGAGCCATCTCTATACTTAAAAAAGCACTCAACAGATTCATTTCCGTTAGGGTGCTGTTCATAAGTCATCTTGTCGAGAATAAAGTAAAATGCCCGTGTTGACTTAAGCATTTCGAATAATCTTTCAACTGTTTCCGTTTTGCTTTCCTCAAAGCCAGAGTAATACTTGCTCATTTCTTCGAGTTCTTCGGGTGTTACTTCCCTAATAATTAAGTTGTCCATCATTTCTCTCCTTTCAATTCTAACAATTTCTTATTGACACGAGTTTCTACTGCTTTCAATTCTTTAATTTCATTTGCGATTTCTTTCTTGCGTTTCGAAAGCATTCTCTTAATGTAGAACGATTCCATTCCTTTTTTGCAAAAGTACACATCTCCACAACCTTTTTCATTCGTAAAGACCATATGTTGTGTTGCTTGTTCGCTTTCCATTGGTTCTATTTCTATATCTCCGTTTTTGTATAATAAAACTTTTACCATTTCGTCTTTCATTCTTACTCTCCTTTTAGTTTTATTGTTTTTCCGTACTGCTTAAATTCCGTAAAATACACAGGGCAATTCTCTGCTTGATGGAATACTCCGTCATATCCAAAAGCAATAATCTTCTCTGTAAACCAATAATTAGGGCTATCACCTCTCATCATTTCCGTATCTTTTACTAATACTTTTGCTCCTATTCTTGCCCAATCAGGTAATTCGATTGTCATTGTTCATCCTCCTCATAAGGTGCGTTCCACCAAAAATTTCTAAACTGAACATATCTGCCATCTTCTTCTTTTGTGTACCAAAAACTAACAAAACTTTCTCCTGTACAGATTAAACAGTTAGGAAATAAAGCCTTAATTACATCTCCGTTTGTTGCTTTGTTTGGAATCTCTATCGTCATTCTTTTTCTCCTTATAATACAAGTTCTACAAGCTCTCCGTTCTCATCCTCTGTACATCTGTATATCACACCGAGTGCTTCAATGATGTATCTCGTATCTCCTTCGAAAGCCTTGTACTTTCTAATTAACGTTCCGTCTAACACTCTTCCGTCTTTTGTTGTAAACTTCATTTTGTTCTCCTTTACTGTTCTTCAAAACATTTCAACGCTGCTTTATCCATTAGGTAAATAGGATAGGTACAAAAGCCTGACATTTCATATCTTCCGGTTGCCTTGCCTAAACAATATTTTGAAATCAACGATTCTGCCCACGGACAGTTGTTAGTATCTATTGTTGCAAGATATTCATCCTCATGGTTTTCGTTTACGTTTGTTGTAAGTGTAGCAAACGGCTTCCACCATTCACTTCCGTCATCCTCAACATTTCTGCAATACAACTGAATAGCAAGATTATTGTTATTGGCGTAACGGCTCTGCACTATTTTCAGTTGGTATTTCTCTCCCCATAATTCAAGTTCCATATTGCTCATCTCATTCTCCTTTCACTTCTGTAAAAACATTTGCAATGACTCTTAATAAATCAACAAGTCCATATTTGCGTATAAAAGCAAACATCTCCGCCCTAAGTCTTAAATAATCGTCTTCATATTGTTGTATTCTTTCCATGTCTTCTTTTGTAATCAACATTTCATTCTCCTTAATATTCATCATACATGTCTATGAAACGAATTCCGTAGTCCTCAAGTAACTCTAAAGCTTTATCTCGCAATTCCGTTGAGAAGTTTGTCTTGTCTATTTTGAGGTCGAAACGCTTTTCCAACTCACTTATCATCAAATATGCTCTGTCATAAATGATGTCTTCATACGGCATATCCGTTCCACAAACAATTACCTCATCTCCAATTCCTTGTTCTCCGTAAAGCATTACTTTTGTGTGTTCGTACTTGCCTAACTTTTGTAATTCCTCGTTATCTTTAATTTCCTGTTCCGTGTTAAAAAACATAGGCTCTCCTTTCTAACATGTTCTGTAAGTGTACGTTTTATGTACATGTTCTCCGTCTATCATCTCAAGCGTTGTTTCTTCAGGCTTACAACCAACCCATTTACATATAAGTGCTTTTATGTCTTCGTCTTTCCATGCCTCTTCATCGGTTACGAAAAAGCCACTACATGAATCAATTTCTTCTCCGTTCTCATCAAGGTCAATAACAACGTATTCATTTCCGCATCCAAGAATTGCATCTGCATATATTTTTGCGTCTTTATCCGTGTAGTTATCAGTGCAATAAATTACCTCTGCGTAATCGCCTTGAGAGTAACCACACGCACTTGCAACTTCCCATTTCTTTCCGGTTTTAAGTGTGAGATATTCTGCGAACACTTCTGACTCATCATAATCTGCCTTTGCGAGTTCTTTTAATTTATGAGCATTACGAGGATTGTAAAGCAGTTTGTAATCTTGCATGACTTCCTTTACGTTTTTATATCCGTAACCGATTCCCTCGTCTATCTCATACCATACATTTCTCATTTCATTATGAATTCTTTCGTACTCATTTTTATTAACGCAAGGATACATTCCTCGGTCATAGAACAAACCAAAGATAGTATTGAAGTAATCTCCACTGTTTTCGTTAAAACCATCTCCGTCAAAATACCAAGTCCATTCCTGATGTTCTGGTGCGATTTGTCTGATGATGTTCTTAATCATATCTCTTCTCCTTATAAACTCTCTAACAACATGTTAATTGTGAACGTGTCCATGCCTAATTTGTTAAGTTCTTTCTCAATGCGTTCTGCCTCTTTTGTGTTGCCGTCTTCCCTTGCTTTCTTCAAAGCCTGTAATACCTCATTTAACATTCGCTTGCTCCTTTCACATCTTCATCCGTGATCCCGTAGAATTTACAAAACGCTTTTTGGTGACGTTTTGTTGTCTGTGAGAAGTTAAAGTATTGAGTTATCTTTACACTTCCCGACTCTTTATCGTACTCCATAATTTTCTTGTCGTATGAGTACAAGGTCGCCATGTTTCCGTCTTCCTTTACAAAGCAATTTCCATAAAATGATGCTCTGTTTTCGGGTACAAGAGTAAAAATCTTTTCCATATCATGCTCCTTTCTTCCAAACAACTTCCGTTATATCCTTGCCAAAAACTTCTCCGTTGTATAGATAAGCCTTTCCGTTATGATTTCCTATAAAGGCTTTCATCTCAGTTACTACATCTTCGGGAATAAAGTTAATTACCCATTCACTTCCGTATCTGTAAAGCTCTCCGTTGTATGTCTTGCCTAATGTGTAGCCGTAGAATTCCACTTCATAAAGGTCAAGGCTCTTAAGATATTCACATTCCTCACGATAGTTGTAATATCCTTTGTTTTTTCTGAATTCCTCAAGCGCTTTCATCTGTTCGCGTGTTCCTGCATTCATATCGTTTAAGTGGTACTCTTTCCACCACTCATATACTTTCGCAAAATCTCTGTTTGTGTGTTTAAATTTATTGATTTCATCTAAGCACTGACCTGCATGATAGATGTTTGTTGCCTTGTGATTTAATATCGCGCCCATTGCCGAGAATGTATAATACTCAATTCCGTCTGCATTTGCTTGTAAAGATAACTCCATATCTACCTTTACAGGACAAGACCTCTTTCCGTTGTTTAAGTAGTCGATTTTACCTAAGTCCAAATGTGTTTTAAATACTGCAATTTTCTTACTCATGCGCGTTACATCCTTAATCTTCATATCTCTTATATGGTTTCGTTACTCCTGTTATCCATTCCTCTCTTGGAATGAAGTGACCATACTTGCCACCTTTCGCTCTCCACCATTCGTTTATATCTCTTTCATATCCAAAATTAATTTTCCATTCCTCAATAACGAATGCGTCAACATCCAAATAATCATTTTCCAATTCAATTTGTTTCATCTTTTCCATACATTCATATTTCGCTACATCCAACTCATCATAAATTCCAAGTGTGATTTCAAAAGCGTCTTCGTATTCTCCACCACTGTACTTTGCTACGTAAACTGTCATATCAGTTCTCCTTTCATTAACCTACTTTGTGAATTGTTTCTTGTATGAATTGGTATATGTCATCATCCGCTTCAAGTATTTCGTGTACTCTATATCCCTTTCGAATTGCTGTTTTTTCGTTCATATTGTAATCATCAACGAAGACTTCTGCATGGCAACAAGCCAACCAATATTCTGCTATTTCTCTCAGTTCAAAGATGTTCAATTTTTCTCCGTTCACTCGTATGTCGAATAGTTTTGACTTATTTGTTTCTATCATTCCATTCTCCTTTAGTTTTTCACTTGACTCTCTAAATAACTACACACCATTACAAAAGCGAAATTAAATGCGCTCAATACTATAAGTGCAATTCCGATGAACAATGCTATTAAACTATCGTGGTCAATAGCACTTCCGAGAAACGCTGCCGCAAACATTATCATTGGAAATATGAGTAACATCATAACACATTCGATTTTCCCTAACATAGCTTTCTCCTTTACTCGCATATTAGCGATACTTCGTAAACAATAGGACTTGATTTATAGTACGATACTCTTCTCTCGCCGACTTCCTTTGAACTTACAGGCTCCACAATGAAGTCTGTCTTTCCGTTGAATTCCGTCATACCGAATACTAAATACTTTGGTTTCATTCTCTTTCTCCCTCAAAAAATCTTTCGTTAAAAGGTTCTTCATCAATAACTCTCATGGTTACTCGCACATCATAAATGTCACACGCATTCGTATCTATTCCGAAAAGAAATTGGTCTACCTTGAATCGTGCTTTCTCTTGTATTTTATTAGCGACTTCGTATGCCTTGTCTTCGCTTGAATACGTTCCATAAACCTCATCAATGTAATCATGTCTGCCTTCTGAGTAGTATGTGATTATTACCGAAAAGAATTCATTCATCTTCGTTCTCCTCTAAATATCCGTACTTATCCAACACTTCGCAAATTGCTTCTTCTTCCGATATTTCATCCTCAAGCATAAGGTCACGAGCCTCAATTCCCAACGTGATAGCAGTAGGTTCGTCTTTTACGTTGTAGTTTTCCATTATGAATTCGGCTACCTCACAAGCTCGCACATAATTCTTTATGTCAAACAACTGATTTATTGAGAAATCTCTTGTTATCTTCTTTTGCGTTTCCTTGTCGTAGGTTTCCATTGTTACATCATACATTTTGCTCCAATTAAATGTTACTTTCATAACATCACCCCCTCTTGCTATCGATAAACCATTCTTTGTACAGTGCGTCATCAAGCGCATCCCACTGTCTGATAAAGTCTTCATCTCCTGTTCTTAAAAAGTTGCGTGTTGCTTTATTCATTTGTCTGCGTAAAATTCTAATCTGCTTTTTGCTCTGTACTCTCATATGTGTTCTCCTTATACCAATGTATATCCAAGTTTATTTGCGTTCTCTTCAAGCCAATTAAATCTGTCATATTCAGTTTCGGGTGTGAACTCTCCGTTCTCCCTTAATATCCATGAAGCCACATTAAACTCATCTTCCTTGTCTAACGTATAGCCTGTAATGATGATGTTAAGGTTGTCAAAATTGACGAATTTGCTTTCGGTTGCGAAGACGCTCTCTATATCTTTCATCTTATTTTCAGCATATGCAACTGCCTTATTTTCTGTACTAAACATGCCGTATGACACATCTAAACCATTTCCGTTGCTCAAACTAACCAAATAAACTTTCATAATCGTATTCCTTTCATATAAGCCCGTATGCGTGTCCGATAGCACAGACCTCTTATTCAGTTTTTCTCTTAAATATTCAGTGGATTCACACTCTCAGGAATGTAAATCGTTCCACCGGTTCCGTTAAGCAAAGGGAATTCATTCATAGGCGTTCTCCTTAAACTCTTGAAATATCATGTTTACGTTGCTCATATAAAAAAATCTCAAACTTCACATTACGGATGAAGTCCGAAATTCCTTTACTTTCTCTCTTCGCTTGTATTACACAAGCTCGTATTTCGTTGTATTGCATTACATTACCTCATATGGCAAATCAACTATCTTCGTGTTCATTGCGTTGCACAGATTCTCATAACTGTACACATCCTCATTTACGAGATAGTCCTTAATTCGCTTGTAATATCCTAACTGTTCTCTTTTGGATAGTTGCCAAATAAACGTTGCGCTACTCATCTTCGTTTCCCCCACTTTCCATAGGACATTTTACGTTAGAGTCTTCATCACATAAGCAATAGATGATTCCGTCTTCATCTCGCTTACAATTTTCACATCCAAAACACATAGGGTTCATTAGTCATCATCTCCTCTCATAAGACATTCTACGAATTCCAACTGTTCAGGTGTTAAATCAAGGCTCTCTATTACGTCTTTGAGTGCTTGATTATACCCGTCGTTATATGCTCGATATATTCCAAAAGGGTTAAACATTTTCTCTGCCATTTCCGTTATCTCCTTAATCGTTCAAAAATGCTTTCTTCACATCAAAGTTGTACGAATCAATAACTGCCTGTATGTACTTAATATCCGTTGTCTTATACACACGTTTCGCTTGTTCTACTGTCGCTCCGTAAAGGTAGCAATATGCGTTGATAAATTCCTTTTTCATTGAAGTTCCCTTTCTAATCTACCCATTCCAAATAATCACTTTCCGTTGCGAACAGTACATATGTGCCGTTCACGTAACCCATATAGCCGTATGCTGTCCAATATCCCTTGATTTCGTCCATACATTTCCCTCCAACAAAAAAAGAGAGATATTGCTCTCTCTTTAATACATGACCACATTTCCCTCTCTGTCGCAAATATATTGAGGTCTGATGTTTGGTCGACTACAATCTAACAGGCGATATTTATTAGGACACATTCCGTACTGTCCGTACAGTTCCTTCATTTTCGCTTCTGCTTCTTCAAATGTTTCGAATTTAATACGTTCCGGTTCCCTTGCGATTTCAACCACATAGCCGGAAAGCCCATCTTGGTATATCCGTAACTGCATGCGATCACCTCCGTTTCCGTTATATTAACATATCCTCGTCGTCGAAGTCCATAAATTCCTCGTCGAACAAGGGGTTGATTTCCGTGTAAACTCTGCCTGAAGTCGCATTTGCTCTCTCTTCTTCGGTAAAAGGCTCATTGTACATATTGGCTCCTTTCTGCTACCAATAAAGGTGCACGTTCGCTTTCTTAAGGGCAACCTTTTCGACTACTTCTCCTGCGTGTACTGTCGTGTAAGGTTTTCCGTTTTCCGTTGTGTGTCTTTCGATTATGGCTTTGCAAATCGAAATTGTGTTGTCGCTATAAAGACGTTCCCACAAGGGGTTGTCTGCAACTTTATTTGCGTGTTCCATTGCTTCTCTTAACGAGTTAAACCATTTCAGTTTCTCGTCCTTGTAACACATTGTGGACAGACGTACTACGTTTCCACTAACGCCTACCCACATTTGCTGGTTGGGTTGTACGATTACGTATTTCATTTCCGTTTCCTCCTATGCTACGCGCATCATTTCCCTTGCAAACTCCAACTGTATCTGCTCTATGGGTTTTCGTTCTTCCCTCGTTTCCTTTACGATAGCGAGGTCTTCCTCGGTCATGTGTTCCCTTGCGAACTTGTCCTGTTCCCTTAAAATCTCGCGTCTTTCCTCGTCTGTTAATTTGCGTGATTTAAGTTCCGTTGAGTTCTTTTCCTTGTTCACGTAGTTGATAAGCTCCATGCGTGTTTCAAACACTGCACCGAACATGTTCCTTAAGATGTCAACCTCTCTCTGGTCAACACCATACTCTGCAACGACTTTTCCGTTGCTCATGTAAAAAGCGTTACGTTTCATATGCGCTCCTTTCCGTTTCAGCAATAGCAGTTTTCCCTTGCGTAGTCTTCTTCGAATTCCTCATCCTGCCACGCATAGTTCACGCGATCTTCGAGTTCCTGTATGTCGAGGTATGCGTCAATGAGGTCGTCCTCGTCAAGGTTTCCTCTTTCAACCTCTCTACGCATTTCCTCGTAACGTTCCCTTTTCTCATCAAGCACTCTCGTTAATGCACGAGGGTCTTCGTACTGTCTGTCCATAAATTGCTCTTTCCTACACTTACGCGTTCTCCTTAGATTCGTTATAAGCATCAATAATATCGCTCATCCAAACTTCCTGCATATCGTTCTCCTCTCTGCGAACGGAGAGAACATCTACGAGGGTGTACATTACGTAGACGTTCTTCGCTATTTCGCACATGTTTTTTTTTAACACCTACATCGGGAGTTGCACCCGATAACTATGCTCCGTGTCGAACCTCACACATAGCCCCATGCGCCGGAATTACGCCTGTGGTTTTAGGTCGCGCTAACGCTCATGTTTAACGACGATTTTTCATTGGCGTGCTGTCGTGTGCTTATAGTCCACAAGACTCTCAACACATACACGAGGATTCATTGTTAGGTCAGTCCAACTTCACACTCGTGCGTTATTGATATTTGATGGGTTACGGACACAAACCTTGAGTGACCACGATTACCCACCGTGTCGTTATTTATCACGCCGTCCGTCCTCGTTCAGACTTACTCCCGACCTAAGGAGCAAGGCTCTCCGAGGACAGAACAAACGTGTAGCAATAGTGGTCGGAGCAAAAACTAAACGATGTCACGATACTACCCGACATATCACACTTATGAACCCGTGCCAAGCATACACACTTGGGTTATTTCGACGGTCGACCTACCTCACGAAAACCGTTCGTGACGTTTCGGGCTCTCACCCTTAGTTATACATTCGCTAATCTCCTCTCGCACACCTTTTCTTCGTGCGAGTTTTCGCGCCGTGCACTGTCAATACACGTTGAGCTTTAGTCGCCGTCCGACTACTTGCATCCTCATCATGCCTGTATCCGTCTATTGCTTTAATCGTTGCGCCTTGACAGTGCGCTTTACGTGGGCTTAGTAGTGCTGTCTGTTTCGTTGCCTATACTCCACACTCCCGAAAATCGTTCGGGTCGCTTTATAGGTGCGCCGACCTTACGAAGTCGTCCGTGTACACACTCGAGTGCATCATCATGCCGTCCTAATCTTGTCTGCTTATGCCAAGCCATTGGCTCATACGCTATGAGTAAGCCGTTCGTTAGAATTCAACCGAACAATGTTCTATGGCTTATGGAGTGTAACACCTATAAGCGTTGCAGTGCTCGTTTATTCAAGCCCGACTAAACACGCCTATTGGATGTAGTTTGTCGCTTATTCGCATTACTGCGTGAATATTATCTCGTATCGCGTTGACGAGCCGTGTTCATTATCGTGTTACGTGATTATTTGTTCTTACGTGCTTTGGTTGCACGAAATTCGTTAGTGTCTACGAGTTTTGCATATCGTACTGCCTCTACCATGAGGCTCTTGCCGTGCTCGTTAGCGTAGTCAATCTGTGAGTTCAGCGCTTTGTTGCACTCCTCGGCAGACTTGAATTCCCAATGTCCTACACGAGTTTTGCCCTTGTGTGCCTTGTCGTCTAAGTCCTTAGCGCTTACCCATGTGCCACCGAGTGATTTCATAGCGTTGTTTAAAGCGTTCCATACACTGCCGTATGCTACGTTACTCATCTCAAGCACTTTGAACGTGAACTTCTTGTCAAATGCTACGTTAGGGATAGCCGTTGCAGTAACTACAAGCGCCTTGTTGTCTGCCTTAGGTGTCGCCTTGCGCTCGTTCTTAATGCCGTTTGCTACATCCAAAACTTTCTGCATCTGCTCGATACTCATGCCGTTTAACGCGTTGCTAATTGCGAGTGATAAATCGTACTTTGTTGTCTTTGCCATATATACCTACTTTCTGATAGAAACCGTCTATCGCGTGTGTGTAATGGCTCGTCAACCGATATGAGATAATATTCTGTTGTGAGGGTACTCTCCCACGATTCTCCTCAAACGTGGAAACCGTCCACGTGATTCCTCGCAGGTTCCCCGAGAGCCTAAGGTGTCTTGCCGTGATGTCCGTCGCTCGAGGCAACATCATCACACCATTTTTTTTTGTCAAAAGCAAGTCGGGTAGAAATCGAGGTAGAAAAAAATTAAAAAAATTTCAAAAATTTGTTTCGTCGGAATCGGTAAAGAGAAAAGAACCAAAAGAGAAATATATTAAATATGAAAAGATACATGAAATCTGTTAATTTGAGAATCAGTTGAAATGAGGTGCAAACAGATCCCATCTGAGGAAGATAGCAAAACCGCCACAGGGGGCTATTTTAAACGGTTTGAGGGGCATCGGCGAAGTGGGGGATCGGAGCAGCTCCATCATTAGTACGGGCATCTATTATTGACATATCCATTAGTTCAAGCACCATTAATCCGATACGTCAGTTCAGGGCATCTACACCGAATTGCCTATAAGCCACAGTTAGTATTAATGCACTACCAACTATATAGTATTAGTTTACTACTAACTACATGGTAGTATTTTGCTACTAAGCAAGAAATGTAAAATGAGCAATATTTGTAAAATGACCAGAGGGGAATTTTACAAAAGCAAGATTTGTAAACTATAGCAAGATTTGTACATTACGATTAAACGAACGTTTACTTGTATACTCGAATATTTGTATACTTGGATACTAGTATACTAGTTATACAAGAATACTAAAAAACGAGTGAAAAATGGCAACCACAAAATATAGTTGTTAGAAAAATCTAACATACAAAATATTTGTATTATGGGCTGGGGTGTGATAAGATGAACTCAGAAAAAAAGTTGTCACTTTTGATGTGATAGTAGAGTTTATATATATACCACTACTGTATATCTTTAATATACTTTACTGTAGGAATATACTTACTATTATCTATACCTTTACTGTATATATTTTAACCACTACTGTATATATAGAGTAAATTAATATATATAGAGTAACTGTATACATATAATATACTTACTCTATAGAGATAGTATATTGTTATATAGTAAGTGTATCTAAATAAAATACTAACTTATAAGATAGTTTACTAATACATATACTTAATCTCTTTAGTTAGTTATTATCTTCCCTCCCTATAGAGGGGAGGGAAGATATATATAGAGTAAGAATATATATAATATCAGGAGAATATATGATACTTAAATTAAATACTAATAATATACAAGAAGGTATGATTATAAAGAACTATAAAGAGTTATGTAGTTTATTAGATATAAAAGTTACTACAGGTAAGAGTAAACAATTACAATTAAAAGAGATAAATAGATATATAGATTATATTAGAGATGATAATAAATATATNNGTACATAGTAAATATACTAGATTCATACAGAATATATTACTCTCTTACTTAAGTGAAAAAGATATTCCGGTAGTATATATAAATAAAAATGAGTTAATAAGAATATTAGGTTTAGTAAATAATAAATATATAGAGTGTAAAAAAGATAATAGTAAATTATTAAAAATACCTAATATGGATGAATATAATATATCAGAGTTTTATAAAAGATGTGATGCTAAGATATTAAGTATATTAGAATCATCTCTTAAAAGCCTAAAGAAAAGATTATTATTAGATTATAGTGATGCTTATAAAATATATTATTTAGATTCTAAGGGTGAGTATAAATATAAAATAGCAGATATAGAAGAACACAGATATATATTAAGTGTTAAGAAAAGAGTTTTAGATTCATTACATTTAGACAGTGAATATCAAGTATATCTCGATCACCGATTAAAAGCTGAGTATTACAGGCGTATAAATAAAACAGTAGAACATGAGATGTGTTGGGAGGGGGTATTTCAATGTTATCAAATAATCTATAACCAGAATCATGTTATACAGGCTTTAGAGGAAGACAGATTATTGCTTAATGGAGAAGTACGTAAGTACATTGATAGTCAGGCGGACAGAAATTATAATAAATATAATCTTCCCGACAGTTACCTTGAATTGCAGAAAATATTGTCTGAAGTTTTAATCGAATTAAAAAACGACCTCGTATTTGCTCCAAATTCGCACGAAAATCTTTTAGACGATAAAATTATCACATAAACATTTAAAACACCACTACGAGCTTTGTAGTTAATCTCAGGGGTACATATTATAACAATACACTATAAATAAAAAATAAAGGGGATATAAAATGTCAGAATTTGGATATAAGATTAAAAATTTTGAAGCAGGGTCTATTTACGGTGTCATGATAGGTATGCGTGACAATTATGATTATACTGAGGCGATGTTAACCAATAGTCTCTTCACTGACTTTCTACTTGAGAATGGATTGTCCGTAAAGAAAGATTGTACGCGTGATGTTATATGTTTGGATTTCAATTATGGAACGAGAGGTCCTGAAGAAGAAATCAAACATTTGGTTAAGCGAGCAAAAGAAGCTCGTCTGCAATATAAGATTGCAAAGTCTTTTAATTCCGAAGAAGCAACTAAAAAACTAAACGCACGTAAAAAGATAGCATCACTCTATTTGGATGTTAAGAATAACCCCGACAAATTCAAGAAAGTTTCTAAAGACGAAATCCGTAATTACTTCTACAATAACGGAGTTCCCATTACATATCATACTCGTAAAGGAGATGAAACAATTATATACCGTATGCTCTATCGTACTCCGGGCAAAGCCAAGGCTGGAAAGTGTATGTTCATAAAAGAGAAACTCTATAAGAAAGCACGCAACTTTCTCTATATGGGCATTAAATTAAAAAAGCGTAACGCTCCAATTGTTGAGATAGGTGCATACTCCTCTCTCATTACTTCCACCATCGTAGGTAAGATAAGAATCAAACCTGAAGAGATTTTGGTACTTAATGATTTTGATTCTAAGTTTAAGACCAACATTGTTGCTATTAAGACCAATAAAGAGAAACATTGTTACGCAGAAAGAATAAATGAGTATGAAGTAAAGAATACCATCTTCGACGGACAAGGGTTGATAGATGCTTCAATCTTTCCCGAGTGGGCAGACGGCTATGTACTCTTAAGACATCATATGTGTAAGTGTGCAGCATTCTGCACTAATCTTCAAACGTTCTTTAAAGATTACTTCACGGAAGATTATGAGAAAGCAACTGTTAAGGATATGTGGGGAAATGATGTACGAGTAAAAAATATTAAACTTGTCACTACCGACCAAAGTATGAAGTGGCTTAAATTTGATTTAGGATTTGATTATTGGAGTGAATGGGTTCGTAAGAATGATTGCATGTTTGGAATTGTTAAGACAGCTCATCATTCTAAACTCGGAAACGTGCAGAGAATGTCTTATCAAATGATTAACTCCCTCTCCGAAGAGATTATGCCCAACGTAATTGATAAGAGCATCCGTTATATCGAGAGATTAAAGACAGACGATTATATCTTCCTCGAGTATCTTGAAAGAACGGCTAACTTCTGTAATGACCACGAAGTATTAGTGGCGTTGGTAAGACAGAATCCTGATTTCTTAAGGAGCGAATACTATAGAGCAAGAAAGAGAGATATTATACGCGCATATGTTTTAGACTTTAAGAATGGACGTTCTATACAAAACGCAGATAACTTAACCATTGTAGGCAGTCCTTATGCGATGCTCTTACATGCGGTCGGAGAAAATCCCGAAGATGATCCTACGTTCAAAACCGAAAAAGATTGTATTCAGTGCTACTCCGAGAGATTCGCAGATAAAGAATACCTTGCTGAGTTTCGTTCACCGTTTAACTCTCGTAATAATATGGGATGTTTGCATAATAATTTACACCCCCTTATTAAAAAATATTTTAATTTAGGCAAACTATGTGTAGCCGTTAATATGATTCATACAGACTTCCAAGACAGAAATAATGGCTCTGATATGGATTCGGATTCTATTTATACCACTAATCAAGAAGATATAGTGGCTCATGCTAAGTTCTGCTATGCGAATTATCCTACTATCGTTAATATGATTCCTAAAGAGAAGAATCACTATGACAATACCATGGATAACTTTGCAGACATAGATAATAAATTGGCGGCAGCTCAGTTGGCTATCGGAGAATCTTCCAATCTCGCACAGTTATCTTTGTCTTATACATATAATTTTGATGATGATAAGTATAGCGACTATGTTTGCATTCTTAGTGTAGTTGCTCAAGCCGCAATCGATAATACAAAAAGAACATTTGATATAGATATACCTAACGAGATTAAACGAATTAAAAAGGAATTAGATATTGCCGAAAGTAAATATCCTAAATTCTTCTCTATAGTTAAAAAGAATTTTAAAAACGAGAATATCAATAAATCTCTTAAGTGTCCTATGAATTGTTTGTATGATGTCGAGATTGCCAAGGTCAGAGATTCAAGACCACCCATTCCTATGAGCGAGTTCTTTGAGCCTGTACCTTTGGACTCTGACCGTAGACGTTCAAAGCAAGTAGAGAAAATGATAGAAAAATATTCTCTTGATGTATATAAATATAATACCGGACAAGGAGCAGAGGAATATCTCGTTCTTCAATATGACTTCTTTAAACTCGTAGAGGATATACGTTCCATGTATATATCTCGTAACTATAAGTCGTTAATGTCATGGTTAATTAACAGAGCGTTCGTTATTACTCCGTCAGTTAAAAGAAATCAAAAGACTATGAGGACTAAACTTAATAAGAATCGTTCTCTGTTATTAAAAACTTTATACACAGTTAATGCAGATTTGTTCTTGGAATGTTTTAAAAAAGCAGAAAAAAAGAAAGAAATTTGTTAGGAATTTATAAATAAAAAACTAAAATTTGATTATTTTTTCTACAAAAAAGTATCAAAAAACTATCATTTTTTACACTTTTTTTGTACCATCTAAAAAACTAAACAACGTTCAAACGCCCTATTCATCGGCATCCTGAAGCATTCGTTATCCGAACCTATGAGGGGAGGGAAACCCCGAAGGAATAAAAGGAGATTTGACTATGGGAAAAGAAAAGACTTGTAAGGCGTGTGGTTCTCCGTTCTTACATATTAAGGGTACGAATATCATAGCCTGTTCAAACCCGACCTGCGATGGCAGAGAATACTTTATTGACGAACAGGGTAATAAAAAATTCAGATACATACATAACTATTTCATCATGGATTCCAAACCTCTAACAGGAGATATAAAACTATGAGGATGGGTGCTTATGAAATAGCAAAGTGTATAGCCAAGAGAACCGGCTATGCTGCTCGCGATTTAACACCAATCGTATGTATGGTATTTGAAGTAATGAAAGAGGAACTAATAAAAGGTAACGGAATAACCGTCCGTGACTTTGGAAGATTCGATTTAGTAGAACGTAAGCCTTATGAAATGTACAGTAAGAATATGAACGGCAGGTTCATGACAGGTTATAAGGCTCGTGTTAAATTTCAACAATCGAGAAAATTAGGATTCGATCTTTCGGCAAGGTTTGACCCGAGCCTTGATTGGGGTAAAGATGATTCCGTTGCAAACAACGAAGTCATAGATAGTCCACTTAAGGACGAGAACTAATGTTCTCAAGAAGCATAGTAGCTCAGTTCGGCAGGAGCAGAGGAATGTTAATACCTTGTGTCGCGGGTTCAAATCCCGTCTATGCTTGAGGACTGAAAGGATATAAGGAGGAAAAGGATATGGCGTCACTGCAATACGCATTGACAGTTTCGGAGTTAAAAGCCAGAGGTGACGTTTCTTCCTTAAGGGAAGAATATGAAAGAATCGCTTCTACATATAACTCCCTATTGGATAAAGAATTTTTATTATGCCCGTCATGTGGAGATTTTAAAAAACGTGACACTGGCTTTTATACCGACAATCGTTACATCATAGGAAGATACCCTGTCTGTAAAGAATGTCTTTTAAAGATTGCTGAGCAGAGAAAGAAAGACAGAGATACACCTCACGAAACACCCGAGAGTGTTCAAAAGGTTATGCAGATGTTGGATAGACCTTATGATAATGAGTTTTATGAAAAATGTGTAAAAGGCGCGGCAGACGGAGTAAAAGAGAAAACTCGAAGTTCACCGTTTGCTACATATATTACTGCAATTATGTCTCTTCCTCAATGGAAAGGTAAGACATACGCAGACAGTGACTTCGGTACTTCGGTAGAGACAATCGAACTCTCCGAAGAAGAAGTTGCGATTAATGATGAATTATTAGTTAAAGCCCGAGCAAGATTTGGGCGAGACTATAATAATGCCGATCTTCTCTTCTTGGAAAAGGAGTATGAAGATTGGGTGACGAGAAACCCTTGTGAAACAAAATCACAGGAGACATTGTATGAGAGAATCTGCTTTACTAAATTAAAGATAATTAAGTATGAGCGCGAGGGGAAAGATACGACTTCTTTAGATAAGAATCTACAGGACTTGATGTCTTCCAACCAAATCAAACCCTCTCAGAATAATGGCAACTCTCTCACCGACGCTAAAACTTTTGGTCAGTTAATCGAAAAGTGGGAAAACGAAAAGCCCATTCCTGAGCCATCTGATGAATTCAAAGATGTTGATAAGATAGGTCTTCTCATAGACGTATTCTTTAAAGGACACCTTGCAAAAATGATGGGTCTTAAAAACGCTTTCTCGGCTCGTTATGACCAATTTATGAAGAAGTATACTGTCAACAAACCCGAGTTTGAAGACGAGGAATACTCGGAAGAATTGTTTGACAAGATGTTCGGTACACAACCCGATGAGTAAATCTACTAAACAGATTGCTCAGGATAAAGAACAAAAGATTATGGACACTGTGGCTTGGTATGCGAGTTACTATCGAGCCAATCCCCAGAGATTTGTCAAAGATATATTAGGAATAGACTTGCACTGGTTCCAATCAATATTGATATGGGCAATGATGCACTATAACTTCTTCTTATTTATTGCGAGTAGAGGTATAGGTAAATCTTTCCTAACCGCGGTCTTTTGTGTAGTTCGATGTATACTCTATCCCGGAACTAAGGTTGTAGTTGTATCGGGAACTTTGAAACAGGCGAACGAAGTCCTATTAAAGATTCAAGATGAGCTAATGCCTAAGTCTGCTTTCCTACGACAGGAAATCAAGAAATGTGCTATCGGTGTGCAAGATGCCGAAATCATCTTCCATAATGGCTCATGGATAAGGACTCGACCAAGTACGGATAACGCGCGTGGTAACAGAGCCAACCTGTTAATCTGTGATGAGTTTAGAATGATAGACCCTAAGATACGTAAAGACGTTCTTCAAAAGATGGGAACAGTCTTAAGACAGCCGGGCTATCTTTCTCAACCCGAATATAAAAATTATCCTCGTGAACGAAATAAGGAAATCTATATGTCTTCTGCTTACTTTAAAAGTTCGTGGGCATATAAGTTAACACAGGACTACACAGTTAATCTCTTAGATGATAAGAGAAAATATTTTGTAGTTGGTATTCCTTATCAAGTAGGACTAATGGAAGGAATGTTTGATAGAGGTGCGATTGAAGACGAAATGTCAGAATCGAACTTTAACCAAACATCTTTCGACATGGAAATGGGATGTATGTGGTTTGGTGATGACGGAGATAGTTTGTTTAAGTACGAAGATGTCAACCATTGTCGTAAGATTGAACACTCTCTCCTACCGTTAAAATACTACAATAATAACAATCCTGTTCCGAATGTGTCAGATAACGGTAAGCGTATTCTTTCTGTGGACGTTGCTCTCATGCAGACAACTAAGAAAAAGAAGAACGACGCTACTGCTATTTTTATAAATGAACTTGTTAGGCAAGACGATATTACCTATCAATCCAACTTCTGCTATGCAGAAACATTTGAAGGTAAGACTACTGATGAAATTGCTTTAATAATCATGCGATACTTTTATAGGTATAAATGTACGGACTTAGTATTGGATACGAATGGCGTAGGTCTGCCGGTTTATGACGCTATTGCCAAGGACCAATATGATCCTGAAACAGGCAAGGTGTACAAAGCTCTTACATGTATCAATGATAAAGATATGGCTGAACGTTGCAGAATTAAAGATGCAAATAAAGTCGTATGGTCTGTAAAAGCAAGTGACAAGTTCAATGATGAAATATGTGTTTTGTTAAGAACAGGAATTCAAAACGGCAAGGTCAATTTGTTAATTGACGAAACCGAATGCGATGATAAGATTGCGAAGACGATGAAGAAATTCAAAAGTTTTTCCGAAACGGAAAAGGCTCTTATTAAAAATCCTTATGTTCAAACCACTCTTGCCGTATATGAGTTGATTAAACTCGAACATTCTATTAGAGACGGAAAGATTAAAGTTAAAGAACAAACAGGAATGAGAAAAGACCGCTACTCTTCTATCGCATATAACTATTGGTGCGCTTGTCAATTAGAGTTAGGTCTTAAACCTAAAACAGAAAGTACACAATCGCTATTAGATAAATTCCTAATAAGACCTGCAAGACACAGTTTTTAATCACGACGAGGGGATGAACCGAACGGAGAGATACCTAAGGCGAACCCTCTTTATGTTGGTCTCAAGATGTTCGTTAACATTTTTTGATACTTATTTTTCATGACCCCAGATGTGAAATCCATGACCATCGCCCGATGCTCGTTATAGTCGAGTCCCCTTTCTTAAAAATATGATTAAAGGAGGTGCCGTATGGCAACAAAGAAAACTGACAACCATGCGGTTGCCAATGACGTTACATTTAAAAAAGCATCCGACTCAACTCTTAAAGTTTTAAGAGACGTTAATAAAATTATTAACCCTAGCATTAGAACCATCAATAAAGATGAATTAAAGAGATGGATGCAGAATGTCGGAAGTAATGAAAAGAATCTTCGAAACACTGCGAGATATTTATATTATAGGTCTAACATATTCTTTAGAATTGTTAATTGGTATGCTAGTATGTTCTGTTTGGATTGTCGAAAGATAACACCGAATATCGATCTTACTAAAGAACCTACCGAATCAACAAGCAAAGAAGTATTGAGGTCGTATAGTAATACCTTAAACTGTTTGGATATTCTTAAGTTACAAGACAACATGTTGGAAGCACTTATTACTGTATTTAGAGAAGACGTTTACTATGGTCTGCTTTTGCAGGATAAAGATGGTGCTTTCTTTTATCAGTTAGACCCCGATGAATGTGTTATCGATGGTAAATATTATTTTGGATGTTATGGTTTTTCTGTAGATATGTCCAAGTGGAGAAATGCTCAAAGACAGCAGATAATTGAACTTATCGGTTCTCCTCTTAAAGAGATGTATGAACAATACGAGAAAGACCCTACCAATAAATATATACACTGTCCTGCTAAGTATAGTGTTTGTTTTAAATTCAGAACAGACACATATAACATGGTCATTCCTCCGTTCTTGCCACTCTTCTTACAGTTGGCAGGATTGGAAGACTTGGTAGACATTCAATCCGAGGCAGACGCATTGGCTATATACAAACTTATCTATATGCCGATGGAAGTATTGTCGGGAGCAAGAACATCTGACGAATTTGAAGTCAGCCCCGACTTAGCCAAGGGGTATTTCCAACGCCTTATTGACGATGGACAGATTCCTGAAAATATCGGTGTAGGTATGGTTCCCGGTAAGGAACTTAAAACAATCGACTTTGAAAAGAGCGTAGACACTGATACTAACAGTGTTGAAGTTTCATCAAATCAAATATTACAAACTGCAGGTGGTGGTGCAGTTATCAACGCTAATAAGATAACAAGCACTGCTGCTTTCAATGCGTGGTTAAAGGCGGAGACAGAATTTGCTATCTCTCCTCTTATTCCACAGATAGATGGTTTCTGTAACATGCAGTTAAGCTACATGATGACAAAGCCTTCTAAAGTAAAACACTTTGAGTGTTCTGTATATACTCGAGATGACTTAGCAAAGAAGATGCTCGAGAGTTGTCAGTATGGATATTCCAACAGACTTGCATATGGAACTCTTATAGGTGTAGGAGAAAAAGAACAAATCTCTCAGATTTATCTTGAGACCGAAGTTCTCAAATTACAAGACAAGATGATTTATCCTTTGAGTTCATCATTCACAACGAGTAACGACGGGTACACTCCCGAAGTTGGGCAAGGCGCTCCGGAAAAAGACCCAAGTGAATTGACACCAGAGGGCGACAGAACGAGAAACATATAAAGGAGGCAGGATATGACTGAGTGGTGGCAGTACACGATAGCAATTTGTGCTGGTGCTCTTACTATCTTAAATCTTGTAAACGTTATCACTTCTTTGGTTAGCAAAACAAAGCAACCAACGACAGACCTCGACACACGAGTGTCGGCTATTGAAAATAAAATGGCACGATATGATGAAATGTTCGGGAGGGATAAGGCTCGACTTGACCAATTCGAAGAAGGAATGAAGGTCATTATTAAGAGCCTGTTAGCGATAATGAAACATGATTTAGATGGTAACAACACCGAAGCTCTTAAATTAGCAAGTGCAGAATTGCAAGAATACATGTTAAATAGGTGAGGTAAAAATTATGGCAATAAAATTAATTGACGTAAAGACAGATGGTACTGAACAGTACGTTGCCGATACTGATGCCGATGTTTCAAGTCTCCCTACTGATGTTTCTGTAGGTAGCACTTGCGTAGTAATTGGAACAGGAGACGGTGGAAAAGTATTAATGTTAAACACTGTTGGCTCTTGGGTTGAAATTTAATTTAAGAATTATGAGAGAATAAAAGGAGACATACATGAGTCATTTTATAAAGACTTCGGATGAACACATAGCCGAAGAACTTAGAAAAATTGGATATGTGGAATTGTCTAAGGACGGCAAACTCTTTGTATTCATAAATGATTCTAAAAAGGCTAAGACCTTTGACGAAACAAAAATTATATATACAGACACGTTGTGTATGTAGGAAAGGAATAAGATGAAGACGATTTTAACTATGGATGAGTTGGTAAGATTTTGTGAAGAACAAAATTACACAAAGTTCTCCTCGTCTGAAACAGGCTACGAGTTAGCCGTTAGAATCCCTGCTACCTTTGAAATTGACGAAACTGATGATTCGAATCAACGTGGAATGCTAAGACTTAAATATAAGTTATTCCATCTTGGTAAGAATCGCAATGGCAGTAACGTGTCGAGAGAAGCGGGCGAAGATGCTTTGCCGACAATCGCAAGCAGACCTGTCCTTGCTGCTATCCATCAGTTAGACAATGGAGAATGGGATTTTCATTCGCATGATATGGAAGTTATCGAGAATGAAAACGGAGAACAGGAAATTCAATATATCGAAAAACAAGTAGGTTCATTCTCTGGATTCCCCGAAGAACAACCTTACATTGCTTATGACGAAGAAACAGGAAAAGATTTTGTATTTGCTTACGCTTACATTCCTCGTGAATATACAAAATCCGCAGAGATTATTGAGCGTAAGAACGGAACAAAGAATTCTGTTGAACTTCACATTGAGGAAATGGCATATGATGCCAAAGAAAAATACCTCGACCTTAAGAAGTTCTATGTAAGTGGTTCAACACTTCTTGGAAGTGAACCCGATGGAACTGAAATAGGAGAAGGAATGTTAGGAAGTCGTGCAGATATTGCAGACTTCAAAGCAGAGCCTATGACATTCGAAAAGAATGCAGAGTTAATTAAAGCCATTGAGAGTCTTAATGAAACACTCTCTCGCTTTAATATAAATAACACTTTAGGAAAGGAGGTAGAAGAAGTGAAGGATTTAGAACAAACTAAAACCGAAGAACTTGAACAGGCAAGTGTATTTGATTTGAGCGATCCTACTGAAGAAACTGGTGACGACACTACCGGAACAGAGTCCGGAACAACAGAACCTGCGACAGAACCTGCGACAGAACCTACAGAAGAACCCGCAGAAGAACCTACAGTAACAGAGCCCGATGCAAATGAAGGCGAAGGTTCAAATGAAGACCCCGTTATCATCGATGATGATGAAACTCAGGAATCAAAGAAAATCGGATATACTATTGAATTCAATGGCAACACTAAAGAATTTGGTTTAAGCATATCTGATAAGATGAATGCTATTTATCGTCTCATTGATTCCACTTACGGAGAAGAGGATTGGTATGACGTTGAACTCTTTGAAGAAGATGGTTATATCGAGATGTATGGTTGGCTTACTGGTCAGGCTTATCGCCAACAGTTTGCATTTGAAGATGACAACTATTCTCTTGTTGGAGAAAGAGTTGAAATCTTTAGAATGTATGTAACTGCTGAGCAGAAAGCCGAAATCGAAGCGCAGAAAGTTGAATTCGAAGAAGTCAAGGAGAAACTTCGTAAATACGAAGAAGAACCTCAGAAGATGGAAATCATCAATTCTGCAGATTACTCAAAGGTATTTGCTACTGAAGAGTTTACTGAATTAGCAAAACAGGAATCTCATTTTGATATGAGCATCGAGGAAGTAAAGGCTAAAGCTGATTCCATACTTCTTGACTATGCAAAGCATAGTAACTTTAATCTTCTTTCCGAGAATGAAAGTCAGGCTAAGTTCCAATCTATTCCTATCATTCAAAAGAAAGTAGGAAGATACGGCACATTATTTGCCAATAACAGTGAAACAAAGGGCTAAGGGCTCTTTTTTTATTAAAACAAAATTAATAGGAGGAAACAAAAATGGCAGTTGATTTCACAACTAATCATGCTGATGCCAACGTATCGAAGCTCTTAGCAACGAACTACGGTGGACACATCTACAACGTAACCCTCTCAAGTGATACTGATAACGGTAACATTATCAAGAGAGGTAATTACAACACATTTGATAACTATTTAGAAGCAAACGCTAACACATTCAATGGTATCGTTAGAGGTAAAGCCGCTGACGGTAACTGGTATGTTGAAGTTCTTGCAGACCTCGGTTTTGACGCACTCTTGGTTTACAACGTACCCGACAATGGTTACGATTCACCCAAGGCTATCGCAGGTGAGAAGAGATTCTACATGCAGGCAGGTGATGTAGCAAGAGCACATCAGCTCTATGCAGGTGACATCTTTGAAGTTTCTGAGTTAGGCTTCGAAGGTAACTTGAACAACCTTAACGCAGGTGTTTCAATCACAGCAATCGGTAACAAGAAATTAGTTATCGCATAATTGAGGAAAGGAGGAATAAAAACATGTTAGACGTAGCAGTAAAAAATCTTATGTTCGATGCCGCTAATGGTATTGAAATCTTTGATACAGAAAATGACCGTGTTATGACAAAGAAAGAAGTTGATGACAAAATCAAAGAACTTTGCTTCCAGTACACAGGTCTTAACGAAAAGTCAACAGACAAGCAGATTAAGAGAGCACTTCAGTCAGAAGGCGCTCGTGAATTCTTCGCAGTAATCGAAGAGATTATTGACGTTAAAGTTACAGAAGGTCTTCAGGGTATTGACATCTTCAATAAGTATGTTGAAGAAATCAACCTTGCAGATGGTGATGTAAATGAGTTCTGGGTAGAGAAAGAAACATATCTCGAAGTAGAAAAAGTTTCTGGTTCACATCATGACCTCATCCAGCAGAAGCTCGCTCCCGGAGAACCTTACACAGTTCCCGTTGCATACTATGGTGTTAAAGTTGGTCAGGACATTAGACTTTTCCTTACAGGAAAGAAGTCATGGGCTGCTTTCATCGATGCAGCAGTTAAGGCATTTGCTAACCTTATCGTAGAACTTATCTACTCTAAGTTTGCTAATGCGGCTTCTACATTGCCCCTTCCTGCAGACCTTACAGACAGTGGTGCTTTAACAGCCGCTAACAAGGATGACTTCGACCATATTATCGAACTCGTTGAATCTCTTAACGGTGGTGTTCCTGTAGTTATTATGGGTACAAAGACTGCTCTTAAGAAGATGAACAACCTTGTTAACAACTCAACAGCAGTTACTTGGATGGCTCCTTCACAGAAAGAAGCAATCGCTCATACAGGTATTCTCGGTGACTATGAAGGTACAGACCTTCTTGAGATGCCTCAGAGATATAAACTCTCTGACCTTAGTGCCGCTACAGGCGGACTTGTTGACAACACTAAGTTGTTCATCATGCCCGTTGGTGAAGACGGCAAGTTCATCAAGTACATTAACGGCGGTGAAACAATCCTTGAAGTTAATGAAATTGGTGCAACTCTTAACGATCAGCAGACATACGAGATTCAGAGAAAGCTCGGTGTTGGTACTGTTCTTGATAAATACTTCGGTGTTTGGACAATTACACAATAATTGTAATGGGGTGGGTTAACCACCCCTATGAGAAAAAGGAGAAACAAAATGGCAAAAGCAAAGAAAACACAAGTAAGTGACGACTTGTTCGCTGAGATTAAAGAAGAGTCTACTGTAAAGAAAGCAACCAAAAAGGTTGAGCCTAAAGTAGAACAGAAAGTAGAAACTAAGGAAGAACCGAAAGAAGAACCCAAAAAGGTTGTTCGTAAGGTCGCTCCTACATCCAAGTTTACAGACAAAGATTTAATTCCTTGTAAATCTGTAACAAGTGGTGGCTTAAGTTTTATCGGACATAGTGGAAATAAATATCGTTGGGGCAACTATGGTATTATCGAGTACGTAGAGTACGGAGACTTAAAGAGAGAGGCACAGAGTGCCAATCCTACAAACTTCCTCTTCTACCCTAGATTTATTGTAGTTGATTCTGACTTTGTTGAAGAGTTCCCTAAACTCGAGGAGTTCTATAGCAAATTCTATACTAACGAAGGAGATTTTGAAAAGATTCTCAATCTTCCTGAAGAACAGATGAAAGAAGCTATCGACAAACTTCCTAAGGGTTGTAAAGAATGTCTTAAGGGTATTGTTTCTACAAAAATCCACGAAGGTACTCTTGACAGTGTGAAGAAAATTAAAGCACTCGATGATATCTTTGCGACAAGTATGCTTCTTATGTTAGCAAATAATTAAAAGAACGGAGGTGTTTAACATGGCATCTCTGCTTTATGATCAAATCAATAGCTCTCTTTTGCGCAAAGTAACTGATTATGATTTCTTAACAATGTCTGATGATGACATGGTTAATCAATTAATTGAATACTTACACTCTGCTATTTCGAAACCTTATGTGAGGAGATTATTTTCTTCTCTCGAATTGGATGACGAAATAATGGAGATGACTTATGAGATGAAGTTTGTGACGGATGAAAGTCAGGATGAAGATTTTGTTATTGAGATGTTAGCATTAGGTATGTTGATAGAATGGACAGAGCCTCTCTTAAATTCTAAACTTACCATGCAACAAATGATAACAAGTTCTAAAGAATCCAAATTCTACTCACAAGCACAGCATCTGTCTACTATACAATCCGTTTATGATTCTACTTACAAGAAACAAAGAGATTTGATTCGAGATAGGGGATATATATATGACGGATATTTAGGAGGCAGAAATGGTAAAGCATAAGTATGGTTCATTTAAAACGAAACAAATCAAAGAAACAAAAGAGTCTATGAGAAAGCAGATTTTCTTTCTGCTCTTATTGGCTGACCCTGCCACAAAAGGTCAATATCCAGATGTAGATATAAAACGCGCATTTGATAATCTCATGTATCGAATCAATGGTATGAATAGTTTGTTGTGTTATCCGTCTGAAATTGTTGAGGTTCTCAGCATTTTAGAGGAAGCAAGACTTCAACTAAACGAACCGGAATTAGATTTTGATACATATCGAAAACTTGTATTAGATGCTGGAGCAAGAGTTTCAAATATAAAGGAGGGATGATTATGCCAAGTATTCAACAATACCGCCAACGTCTCTCTCAAAAGGGAAAATGGGCAGGTCAAGTTCGCAAGACCGAAGCCGATAAGATTACTGAGGCAACATGGTATAACGATTTAGCAACTAGAACTTGCTATTTGTTTGATTATTATCATGACCCTCAACCCTTGCAATTTAATGACTTAACACCCGATGAATCGGTGCAGGTTCCTGTTGATTTAAAATACATTGTTTACAGTTCACAGACTTATTCAAAAGACGCTATTACATATCATATTCAGTTCAAGCCCAGTGAGGACGGCAAGGACAACATAGTACCATATTATGAAGAATACTTCAAAGCAAGGTATGATGCTACGTTCCCCTGCGGTCTTTATGTTCTTATTCCTGATAATCATGGTGTGTATAATAAGTGGCTTATCGTAGGTACTGCAAACTATAATGACCCTCAATTCTCAACGTATGAAATATTGAGGTGCGACAAAGTATTTCAATGGGTATATCGTAACAAGAAATATCAGATGTGTGGAGTTAAGCGTAGTCAGAATTCATATAACTCTGGTATATGGGTTAAATATGATATTGAAAAACCTGAGGACCAGATTATGTTTGTGTTACCTTTGACACGCGAAACCGAAAGTCTATATTACAACTTACGAATGATAATTGACAATAAGGTATTAACCGAGCCTCGTGCATGGAAGATAACCAAAGTCAATCGTTTGGAAGTGAATGGTTTAACAAGAATAACCTTAGCACAAGATAGATTTGACGAGCATAAAGATTATATTGAACTCGATGAGGGTGGAAATGTAATCGGTATGTGGGCAGATTATTTTGCAGAAGGACAAGCCGAGCCGACAGACGCAGACGAACCTATGCCTAATCTGTATTCAGTTACAGAATTCAGTGGTGTGAAGCCTGAGATTAAAGTCGGTGGTGGATATAAGACACTTACTACCACGTTCTATAAGGATGATGAGGAAATCGTACCTTATGCTTGTACATGGGAGTTTGCTATTAAAGATGGGGAAACGGTTACACCCGTTGTAGACCCGAGCGCATTAGTTAATGTCGTTGGTCTCAGTGGAAATAAAATGAAGGTAAAATTTGTGGGTGACGATTCTTATATTAGCAAAGCACTTATCATTACAAGTTTGGCAGATACTCATTGGGGAATAGTGTCATCGGATGTAACGTTTGATATTAGAGGTCTTTAAGGAGGGGAATTATGGAATGGACTGAACAGGACGAACAGAATCTCCGCGCTTGGAGACACAATATTGATAACGAAGATATTCGAATCAAAGAAACTATTAAAGAGTTATTGCTTGGCAACAAGACTCTTATACACGTTTTAAATAATAAAGAGTTAGAGGAAGCTGACGCAAACCCTGATGAATATTATTACGTGAACATTTTGCCGTATCACATTATTTATCCTACACAGACAAACGCAAAGAATTATGTATGTTTCGATACAAGTTTCGAGCGTGTCTCAAGAGTAAATAATATAATCAAATATAATCAAATCGCGTTCTTTATTCTATGTGACCAAAAGGACATCATAGAAGAATCTACAGGATTAGCAAGACACGATTTAATTGCATCTCTTATACTCGATCAGTTTAATTGGAGTAACTATTTTGGTCAACAGATAGTATGCGTTTCCAACAAGATAAGTGTTTCTGACAATTCATATGCAGGTAGAACGCTAATCTTCCAAAGCGAAACACCTTTGAACATTTTACGTACTGAACAAAAAACTAGAGTAATCAATAACGAGGTCCGTAGTGGAATACCCGATTGATGAACTAAAAATCTACTTTAGAGGATATGAGTATCAAGTCAATGACGGAATCACAATGTGGTCTCCTACTATCGGAGACATCATAGATTTCGGAGAGAATGATTATTTCTCTGTTGTTCATTACTTGACTTGTATTCCGAGTGATATGATTAGTACGCTATGGGATATGGGAATCGATTGGGAAGAATTAGATGACTTTGATTTGTTTATCATGTTCACTCGGCAGATAAGCAAAGAACAAACTACTCTCATATTCAAGGATTTAGACTTATCCAAAATGGAGATACAAGTCAATCCCGAAAACGGAGAAGTTTGTTTGAGGAACGAAGAAACAAATCAGACTATCGACAGATTAGCCTATTTTAAAATCACGTCATATTTAAGGAAGATACATGGCATTGAACCTAAAATACGTAAGGCGAAAAATAAGACAACTAAAAGATTGCTTATTGAAACCGACAGACAGGATAAACAAAAGGCGGCTAAGAATGCTGAGAAACACGAGTCACAATTATTGCCCCTCATCTCTGCAATGATGAGATACCCGGGGTTTAAATATAAAACAGATGAGTTAAAAGGATGCACGTTATACGAGTTCATGGACACTGTTAAAGGTGCTAGTATTTATATTAGTTCCACTTCACTTTTACAAGGAAGTTACAGTGGCTTCTGTGATACAAGTAAGATTGATAAGAAGAACTTTGATTGGATGAGAAGGTCATAGTTCTTTTTTATTTAAAAAATTTATAAAGGAGAAAAAATATGAAAGTTAACAATTTCGTGATTGATAGAGCTCTCCGTGGTATTATGACTTCTACCGCAGATGGTTCTTATATGTGGTCTATTAACCAGATTACTGAGCCTTCATTGAACGTTACTTCTGAAACAGCAGAAGCAGTTGATGCTCTTGGCTCAAGAATCGCAGTTTTCAACAGAGGTAAGGCTGCTGAGTTCACAGCTAATAACTCTATCTTCGACCTTGGTTTGTTCGCTGCACAGAATGGTGTTGAAGTTCAGGAAGCAGGTTCAGGCGCTAACGCTATTACTACTCCTAAGTTCGACGAAATCACTCTTGACGGTACAAGCGTATCTTACTCTTTGAGCGAGACTCCTCTTGAGGCTCCTACAAAGATTTATCTTATGAATGGTGATGGAACACTTGGCACATCCTACACAAAGGATACAACTGCAAGTGCAACCACATTCGTATATGATACAGTTAATAACAAGATTACACCTCCTACAGGTCTTTCTTCAGGAGATAAACTCTTTGTTATGTACGATTATGCTCTTGAATCAGGTACAGCAGTTACAGGCGACGCTGTTAACTTCCCTAAGGCTGGTAAGTTCATCCTTGAGGTTCTTGGTGCAGACGTTTGTGATCCTACAACTTTGATTCATGCTTTCATCATCTTCCCTAATGCTAAGCTCGACGCTAACGTTGATATTAGCTTTACAACTGATGGAAACCATCCTTTCACAATTCAGTGCCAGCAGGATTACTGTGATTCTGATAAGATTCTCTTCCAGATTATCATTCCTGACGAGGACTAATAATTGCAAAGAGGGGTTCAAACCGAGCCCCTCTTCTTTTGATTGAAAGGAGAAAATATGAAAACACCTAATTGTAAATGCTTGACATGTGGTGCAGAATATTACTTCTGCCCCAAGTGCAATTCGCACAAACCCAGTCCGGCACCTCTTTGGCGTGTTAATTACTGTGATGAAAACTGTAAGACAATTTTCGAAATTGTTTCAAGTTATAACTGTGGAAGTTTAACTGATGAACAAGCAAATGAGAAATTATCTAAATGCGACCTTACTAATATCGATAAGATGAAGGATAGCATTAAATCGGTTGTTAAATCCATTCAGAAGAAAAACGCCAAACCTTCTTTCTCCGAACCTTTCAAACCGGATAAGAAAGAAGAATCTTCTAAAGGCTTTTCAAAGCCTAAGAAAGAAGAAAAGGCTACGGAATAATTTAATATAGGGTGTGCGTACTTGAAGTTTCGTATGCCCTTTTTTTAGTTTAGGAGGAAAAGGATGAACGAGATAACTTCTGAATACAGAAATAAAAAGTATCAAACAACAGGAAGTATACGTGTCCTTAATCAGAAACAAGCCGCTTTCTATTGGGCTAATGGTGTCGAGCCATTAGATATATATTTGTCAAAAAGTTTTGAAACAGGCGAACCTCGTATAGTATATGTGTTTAGCCGTGAAGATACAAAAGAACTTTATGAACAGTGGCTTGCGAATAATAAGGAGGCAAGTAATGGAGTTAAAAGGAATTGATGTAAGTAGTTACCACGGAAAAATTAAGTGGGATAAAGTTAGAGAAAATGTAGATTTTGTAATTATACGTGCAGGATGGAGTAATACGGAGATAGACCCTATGTTCAGAAAGAACATAGAAGATGCTATAAAAGCAGGTTTACAAGTTGGAATCTATTGGTATTTGTATGGCAAGAATACCAAAGACATTCAAGCTAATGCTAAGAAATGTCGTGAAATCATTGAGCCTTATAGACGTTTTATCACTATGGGTGTATGGGGTGTGTGGAATTCCGATTCCGACACTTATCTTGGTAAGCGCATTGCTAAAACCGAACGCACTGCTTATTTAAAGTCATTCTTAGAAGCAATGAAAGGATATGGCTACGACGTAGGTTATTACGCTGACTCTAGTTATGTAGAAAAGTTTTCATTCTTCTCTCTGTCGGATTATCCGTTATGGCTCTCTTACTTTGCTACTGCACCAAATGAAAAATATCCGTGTCTTATTTGGCAGAATAACTGTCACGGAAAGATAGATGGAATAGTAACCCGTGTAGATTTAGATACATGTTTCGGAGACATCAAAGATTATAAGCCTAAGTTTGAGGTTAAATTCAGTAAGCCTTTATCTATTGGAAGTGGAGGAGACAAAATTGTAATGATTAAATCTCTTTTATCTGAAAGGGGTTATGAAATAACCAATATGGGAGCAAAGTATGAAGGCTCAACATATGAAGCAGTAAAGAAATTCCAAGAAGATAATGGTCTTGATGTAACCGGTACTGTTGATAAAATCACATGGGATTTATTGACAGGAGGTCTTAATGGCTGAAGATAAAGTAATACTTCGATTAGAGAAAGTCGAAAGTGTCTGTGAATCTAATGATAAGCGAATATCTGATTTGGAAATAGACATTAAAGATTTATATGAAACTCATCTCTCACTGATGAAAATATCTAATGCGATGGATGAGGTAAGTCAACTAATCGAACAACAAAACAAAGAGGAGAAAAAGGTTGAACTTATTGAACAACCTAAACCTAATCTCGTCGAAGAGGTGATTGATAGGATTGCTTGGATGATTATAGGTGGAGGAATTGTATATCTCTTAAGCCGTCTATTTGGAGGTGCCTTATGATTACTCTCATATTAGATGGTAAGACATTAGAGAAATATAATGAATACTACTTCTCTCTTCATCCAAAAGCGAGAAAAGCACCTATTGAAAAACCCTATCATCCGTCTATTAATGTTTGGTTTACTAAGAAACGTATCGAGATGAACGCTCTTAAACAAAAGTGGAAAGACTTTGTTATTTGGTGGGTTAATGATTTAGGGTATCAAGGTAAGATGCTTGACAGATTTTCAATGACTATTACTATATATTTTCCTACTCGAGCAAGACATGACTTAGATAATCAAACACCTAAATTTATATTAGACGGATTTACCGAAGCAGGATTTATTGTTGATGATGATGAGAAACATTTAGTATCATTAACATTCAAATCAGGCTATGACAAAGAGAACCCTCGGACGGTTATAGAAATCGAGGAATTATGATAACAGAATATTTAAACATAATACGTGAATTCAGTTCACAACATAGCGACACGCTATTAGATTTAATGGAACAATATGGAGTCAATTCTCTATCGGAAGTCACTGAACAAATGGCTCGTGATTACATAGATGAACACTCTGACATGAGGAAAAGGAGAATACAATATGAGCAAATGGTTAACTGTAGGAATACCTGCTTATAAGGCTGAGGATCATATTTGCGATGCCTTAGCATCAATTCAAACTCAAACAATCGCAGACGAAGTATCTATCATTATCGCAAAGGACAATCCGTCTGATGATTATGAGTTTGTAAAAGAGAGATTTCCCGATTTGGATATTACGATTTTAGATTGTGATAAAAACACAGGACCGGGATTAGCAAGACAAAGATGTGCAGACGCATGCGACACAGAATGGATAACATGGATGGACGCAGACGATGTACTCTTTACTGTCTTCTCTCTTGAATACTTAAAAGGTGGAATTAATAAAGATGTGGTTGAAGTACAAGGTATCTTCTATCAAGAGATAACTGATCATCCAAAAGGAGTGCGAACAGTACCGAGAAATGACCTCTTTCATCCGTAAACAAATCTGCGGCTTTACACAGTAATGTGTATCGAAAAACCTATTTAACTGCTGGAACCCTTAACGAATAAGACGATGGGAATCAGCATCTAAGACTTATTATCGTAAATAAATATTGGGATATATTTATAAAATAACAAATAAACTGAATAATAAAATATACATTGGTCAAACAATTTGTCAACCGTCAAAAAGATGGTATCATCATCTTGCAGATGCAAACCTTGGTAGTAATATTAAATTTCATAGGGCATTAAGAAAATATGGAAAAGATAATTTTACTAGAGATATAATCGAAGAAGTTGATGATGAATTGTTAGACGAAAGAGAAATTTATTGGATTGAGTATTATGATAGTTTCAAAAATGGATACAATTCAACGAAAGGTGGAGATGTAGTTCCACGGAATGATATTCCTGTTATATGTTTAGAAACATTTCTTGTATATGCTTCTTGTGAAAAAGCACATCAGGATACTGGTGTGAACAGCTCTCACATAGCAGAATGTGCGAGATATGCAGACAAACGTGCTACGGCTGGTGGATATCATTGGATGAGTTTATCAGAGTATGAGACACATGGTCCAATTAGAAGAAAACTCGGAAACGAATTGAATAGTAAATCTGTTATATGTGTTGAAACTGGCAAAGTATATAAATCAATACTTGAAGCAAGTAAAGATACTGGAATTGCCAGAGCAACAATACATCAACATCTTGTTGGTAAACAAGCAGATGGTTTCAAACATAAATACCATTGGAGGTATAACGATAATAAGTAAAGTTCAACGACTATCGAAAGTACCACGAAAGTGGGTAAATGAGTAGAGTAGTGCCAAGCGGTTAGCATTTAAGCGAGATTAACTTAATGTAAGTCTATTAAAACGAAATGGTAGGACACCTTATGGGTGTGTGATATAGTCTCAACGAAGACGATATTTGCCAAAGTATCGTTTCTATGGAAACATAGAGCAGTTCATAAGAGAACGCATACAGAGTAGCGAACTGTGTGGAAGATTTTGGGATTTTTGGCAGAATGTACCGTCTTGAGTTTTTAAAGAAGAATGATATAAAGTTTTCTGAATTAAGAGCAATGGAAGATGGAGAGTTCAACTGGAAAATACGAATGACAGTAGATGGAACTCCTCTTAAGATTAACGTAATTGAGGCACCCATCTATTTATGGAGAACGGGTTCTGAACATTCAATCACTCGAATCGGAATAGATGATAAAGGCATTGCTCAATATAATTTTGACTTATGCCAATGGGGAGCAACAGTTGCAGCGATTAATGCTATCAAGTTTGTTCGCAAGAAGAATCCTTTTCAAGGAGCATTAATAAGATTTGCAACAGAAATAATGATTGGTCAATACTTCACGTATGTGGAGTGTTTGGCTAAAAAACCTGTATTTGCTGAACAAAACTTCTTTAACGCAAAGAGATTCTATCATGAGTGCTATCAACAGATAGAGCCGTTAATAGAAGATGATGTGTTGAAGAAAATGTATACGGTACAGTTGACAGGTAAGGCGGCAGACCTTATTGATATTATTCCCGAGATTACATTCTTTGATTTTATGGAGCGTGTGAGAACTGAGGAATATGGTGGTGATGAAGAGTTTGATAAGATTCGCAAATCATTACCTGAAGAGATTATCGAAAACGATAAGAAGACAGGTGTTGCAATGTATTAGTCTCCTCAGAATTGAGGAGTCGAGCGCTCAAATTTGAGCTGTCGAAAGGAGAAAAACGATGTTAGTAAAAGAATTTGTAGATGGTTATAATAATCTTAAAAAGCCTGAATTGAAAAAGGAGTGGTGTGAAAAACATTTGAAAAGAACTTATGCTCCTTTAATTGAAAAGAATGCTCTTCTCTCTACTCTCGTAGATGCTTGTGTTATGAAGAATGAAGCAGGCATCATGTATCTTAATATGGTGTGTAATAAGATGAATCTTACACACGCTATTATTAGTTTGTATACAGACTTAGAGTTAGCAGACCCGACGAGCGATGAAGCAAAGACACAAGTTATAAATAACTATGATGCGTTTAGACAGTACGGTATTATTGATGACTTCTGCTCTCTCATCGGAGAAAGAGAAATTGAAGAACTTCTTTCGGTTAATGGCGAATGCCTTAATACGTGGCATGAAGAACATTCATCTTCTCGTGCTTTCTTGTCGGAATTAACGGATAAAGCCGTAAGAACATTTGTCGAGATGGCTGCGCTCATGAAAGAAACAGTAACGGATGAAGATCGTGATAAACTTAGTGAAACTATAAAAGGTTTTGTTGGTATATCAAAATAAAAGATAAATTGACATTTAGTTTTTTATTTGATAATATTTTTATAGGTCATAGTAATCTGTGAATAATTAGCGTTAGAGAGCGAGAATGCGGACTCGCTCTCTTTTTTGTGTGGTGGCGGAATTGGTAGACGCATCCGTAACATTAACAATTTAATTTTGTGATTTTCTTACTTTGTTGTAGGTTCGAATCCTACCCACACAATAAATCTTAAAAGAAAGGAGAAAGAATTATGGTGAAAAGTAATATATTCGACGACATAAAAGCCGATGTCAAACAATATGCAATGAACATATCTAAGTATTCTGCCATAGAAGTACGAGAACAACTATATCAAGCGACAACAAGTGCAATAGATAAATTCTATGCGGACTATACTCCGGGAGATTATCATCAACGTAAAAATGATTTTATGGCTGAGATGATAGAGAACGGAGAAGACGATGGATATGTATTTACAGAAGCACATTGCGTATATCAACGAACTTATAATTTATATAACTCGTATAAAAAATATTACAAGAACAATCATGATAGGACATTTAGTGGTGGTGTAATTCTCTCTCCTGACTTTATGAAAGATACATATAGAGGTGGTAGAGAATTAGTATTTGATTTAGCATATTCAGGTTTCCATGGTTTAAACTCGTGGGAGTTTGGAAGTCCAAGACCTGCTAGTCCATATGCAGTAACATCGCCCTCTCCTATGGATATAATTGAAAAGAAACAAAATGGAATTGCTAACCACCCTGAGTCAATCATTCATAAAGCGATAATGCGAGCAAATGGAGATGCTTATAGTTATTTTAAAAGAGGGGTTGGCAGACCAAGAACAAAATGGTAATTTAGAGAGGTTTTACCTCTCTTTTTATTTACGGAGGTAAAACATGAGAAATAGACAAGTCGCCATCGATTTTCAAGCAAAAGGTATTGATGAGATTATAAAAGAGTTGGATAAACTCCAACGACAAGCTAATGATGTTACACTCGCTAAAGGACTTGAATCACAATTCTCGTCTTTAGCAGAACAGGCAGATTCTTTAAAAACTGCTCTCACAGAATTAAAGTCTGCATTCACAGAAGAACCTAAGAAGCGTGATAATAAAGAACTCTCTTCAATGGAGAAAAAAATTAAAGAAGTCAAAGAAGCAGTTTCTAAATTAACACATGACTTAGCAACAGAAAATGCTAAGATTGACGCTACAATGGCTAAGATGGAAACTGCAGTTGACAAGATGAATGACCCTAAAGCTTTCAATGGTTTATTGAATCAAATCAATCTAGTACAAAAAGGTTTTGATTCATTAATAGAGCAGGTCAAAGATTTTAGAGAATTACTCTCTACTCCGATTAATATCGAACCGAAAGCAGTAGCTAGAGAAGGTAAAAAGGTTTCTTCTACTAAACAGACTATCGAGAAAGAAATTAGAGAATTAAAGGCTCTTATGGCTGAAGACCAAGAAGATGTAGAAAAGGCTCAGTCGATGTCTACAAAAGAACTTAAGAATTTATTATCGGGAATGGATGCCAGAGTAGGAACTCTCCAACAAGAGAGAAAAGGTAAATCTAAAGAAGTTCAAACTCAGATTAATCGTGAGATATATAAAATTCTTAAGAGTGTAGACATGTATTTGGACACTGTAGATATGTCTACGGAATCCGATGAGGAAGATTTTGGTTCTGTTGTTTCAAATATCATAGATGGTAAACTCATCAATCTTCAAAATGCGATGAAAGCGAACATCAAAATGCCTAATGGTAAAAAGATGTCCGAGTATAGAATCCTTGAAAAAGTAATTGGAGATAGAGTTAAAGAGTTAGAAGCACAACTCAAAACCACTAAGGTAGAAGTAGATGATGAAAGTCGAACCGAAGTTACAAACGGAATCACATCTCTTATTTCTACTGTTACAGATTTAACCACTAAAAAGCAAAAAGTATTTATTAATGTTGGAGTTGCTGAAGATGCTCAAAGCAAGGTTGAAGCTGATCTTAATAGTATCATAAAGACCATTAACGACTCTAATCCTCACATTGATATTAAGTTGAATTTTGTCTCAGGTCCTACTGTTAAAAACAGAAAACTTTTAATTGACAAATTAGAAGAAGAGGTAAAGAAACTTAGCGATAACGGAGAGATTTCGGACGAATTAAAGAAACTTATTCCTAAAATCGATAAGCAATTAAAAGGAGACTTGTATCTTGAGGTCGGTTCTAATATCGAAAAATTAAAGGAATCGTTTCCCGGCGCATTAAAGGCTNNATTGAACAGAATCCTATTAATGCAAATGTGGTAATTAATAAGAAAGATATTCAAGACCAAATCAATAAACTAGGCACTCTTACTCTTCCTATCGGTAAGGTTGAAATATCTAAAGACATTATTAATCATACCGATGTTGAAAAAACATTAGAGGAAGTTCAACAAGAATTTGCAGAAGCACAACAGGGGATTAAGAAAGAAGCCGAACAATCCAATCCTGCAGAAGAATATGCTCAAAGCGTTGCTCGTTTTGTAAGAGACGTTCAAAAGATTCCTAGTATTTTAAATGGTCTTAAAAAGTCTATAGGTGTTGTTGATATTGATGGCAATCTTATAGTAGACCCTAATCAAATTCATGATGCTATTCAAAACGCATTAGATCAACTTGAAGACTTACACGTTAAGATTAGTCGTATTGATATGAATCAACCGACTATTGACAAACTCAAACTTGATGTTAAGAGTGATACTCTTAATCTCATTCAAGTTGAAAAACTAATGATAACGGAAATGCGTGCGTTGTCTAATAACCTCTTCCCTGTATTGAGAAGTATGGCTGGAGAACAACCTTCGGGTCAACCTAAGAATGCTTATGATATTGCAGTTAAAGCATTAAAAGACTTAAGCACTTTTATTGACCGTGTTTCCAAGCAGTATGGATTGGTTGATGACACTGCTAAGCAAGCAGAAAAAACTTCTAAAGAAAAGTTCCAAGACTATGTTAATAACCGTAAACAGAAACAAGAGGAACAGTCTAAAAATACTCAACCCGAAGAACCTATTAATGTTATTAAGACAGATGTTAGTTCTATCGCTAATGATGTGGCAAAAATAGCTTCTCAAGTTAGCAAAGATGTGGCATCTTCTTCAGTTAAAGCTACCGAGAATGCTACATCAGATGTTTTAATGAGGTCTAAAAGTATCACAGACATGATTTTAGAAAATAGACCTCTTCCTGTGGAATTAAGAAAAGCTGACCCAAAAGTTTTTCCAAAAGAGGTAGATGATATTGAATCTTCGAATTCTGAAAATTTAGCCAGACAAACATCTAATTACTCAAATGGAATTGCTAAGACGGTTAGAGGATGGGCTCAGGCTGGAATCATAATGAATCAAATGGGGTACGAAGACAGAGAAAGAACGGCTGTTGGGAATCTTACCAATGGAGCCATTTCTAATTCTTTCGTAGTTGGGAATGAGGATAATATTGCTCATTCTATTGCACAAGGATTCAGAGAAGCTCTAGGTCCAGACTTTGATTTACACATACATTATCATGGAGATAATATTATAGCCCCTTCCCATGAAGGCGGTGATTTGGCTGCATATAGAGTTAAGGATGAAAAACAGGGTTTGATCGTTGGTCGAAAACAAAGTATGTTAATCAACCGCGAGGCAATAAGTGATAATGATTATCAACAAATAACATCTTTATATGCTAAAAAAGATTCAGAAAAATACCAAAACGACAATACATATAACAGGTATAAATACTTTTATCAAAAATATGGATTGCTTGATGATTTAGATAGAATAGTTCCTACTTTTTCAGAGCTAAGTAACAAATTGCAACACAATTTCGTCAAATCTGCGACAAACGCGCTCGAACCTATCTATAAGAGAATGTACGGACTCTCTTTCGGGGACTTTGAAGAAGATGACATTAATGAATTGCGAAGAAAACTTACCGATACCGAACTTGATGAGAATGGTGTTAAGAATATTCTTAAAGAAATTTTAGCCAATATAAATTCTTGGGTTACTGATAGAGTCGGCAATGAAGAGTTATCTCACGCTATAGATAGCGAAGGATATATGATGGCTATGACCGACATGCGTTTTAAAGCAGCTTTAAGAGAATCTAAAGCGTATACGGCTGATAGCTACCTTGGAAAGGATAAGGCTAATGACGCCTATCAGGAGCTTCTGCAAGAATTACTGAAAGATTCATTTGCGGAGATTAATCCAAAAATAAATGGTAATCGTGTAGATTATTCGGACTTCATTAAAATATTAAATCATGAGGACCCGTCATCTTTACCATTAAGTGCTATAAATGATTTCTTGGGAATTAAAAACACAAATGCCACATATTTATCAGATATAGCAGAATATGTAAGACAAATCGTTATCCTCCTCAATTCTAGCGATGTTTCATTACTTAGCAAATCGCCTCAGATGTCATCCGATGATGTTACTCTAGGAAAACTAAGTCCTACAAATAAAACATCTACTGGTATGTCTCAAAGCAAATGGTATACCGGATGGAATCAAGAACAAGCACAAAAAAGAACTACACACGCTAAAGCATTATCTTCAGACCTTCAAAAATTTAAAGCGAACAATGAGCAAGGAGACATGTCTGATTTAGAATATTCGCAGATATTTTATAATGAATATCTTGAATTTCTTGAGGATGACCTTGCGAAAGCTTCTAAGAAACAGAAACTCTCGAAAAAAAATTATATTAAGTTTGTTAAAGAGCAACAACAATTCAATCAACAGCAGATTGATTTAGAGAAACAAAAAAATAATTTGATTGAGCAAGAAGTAGAAGCAGAACGTCAAGCTAATCAATTATTGAAAGGGCGAGAAGATAGGCAAGATGAATTAGCGAAACAAATAGCTAAGCGTCAAGCGTATGAGTATGCTCAAGAGCAAAAGAAAGCCGACGATGAAGTAAGTAAATCTAAAGCTACAGGAAGAAAGCAAGCTGAAAGCGAGTATATTAGTAACAAAACTAGACAAACTACCTTAGTATCAAGACTTGCTCAAATGGAAACTCTTTCCGGTAACGAGTTTCTCGATGGTGATGCTCGTAAACGTGTAGAGGATATGGTTGCTCGACTTAATACTCTTAAAGATTCTGCTTACATTACTAAAGTCGAGTTCGCAGATATTAAAAAGGAATGTTCTGAAATTACCAGAGAAGCTCAAAAGAACATTGACACTAACAAAGCATATAATGCTCAATTAAAAGAACAGGATAGGCTTTATAAACAAGCGCTTGAAGAATCCCAGAAAGCTCGTCAAGAACAACAGAAACTTCACCAACAGGCAGTTGAACAACAGCGTAAAGAGAATCAACTTCAAAATGAGAGAAACAATGAAATTAATAAAATGGTACTCCAAGCAAAGGCATTAAGAGGTCAGCAAGGAGTGTCAACTTTAACCCAAGGAATGTTGGATGATTTCATTCATAAACTCCGCTTAGTTCAACAGCAAGGTAAAATTGCCGAAGGAGTTGTTGGCAATTTAAACGGCGAGCTTAAGACTCTTTCTAAACAAGCTGGTGGAGATATATCTACAGTTAAGAGACAAGCCGAACAACAAGCTAGACAAAGCGAAAATGAAAATAAATCACGCATGAGAAGTGTTGATTCTATGGCTACTTCGTTGTCGGATTTATTAAATAACAAAGATTTCGCACAACGTTTTCATCAACCTGTTGAAGATTTATTGTCTAATCTCAAGCAGATACAGACGCAAGGTCAAATTGCCGAGGATGTCTTTAACGCTATTGCAACGGATTATAAGCAAATAAATGACCAAGCTAAGATTCAAATTGCTGATCAAAAACAGATTAACGATTTAATTAAAAAGTTAAACTTCCTTACAACTGAAACTAATGCTGATGGTAATAAGTATACTCAAGATTACTTAAATCGCGTAAGCGATATGATACATAGACTTGAAAATGGACAAGCTACCTTTGATGAAGGTAATGGTTTATTACATGTTAGTAGTAATGCTGAAAACATGGTAGCAAGTTCAAAATCTCTTAATAACTATGTTATTAAAGGTCAAAAACTTATTACTCAAAATTATATGCCCGGAGACCTTAAACGACAATTCGAAGACCTTGTTAAGGTTATGCAGAAATTCTCAGTTGAGGGAGGACATTCAAAAGCAGAAGTTAACGGTTTAATCGGTTCATTCCAAAAGCTAGAAATTGAAGCTGCTAAAGCAGGCAAATCTCTTTGGGGTCAAATAGGACAAAGACTTCAGGATATGAACGCAAAATTCATAGCAACATACTTTAGTTTTATGGATATCATTCGCTATATGCGCTCCATGATTTCCACTATAACTGAACTTGATACTGCTCTCACTGAAATGCGTAAAGTATCTGATGAATCGTTGTCATCCTTGAAAGAATATCAAAAGACAACCTTTGACACTGCCGGAGTATTAGGCACAACCGCCGTTCAATTACAGCAATCTACTGCAGATTGGTTGCGTCTTGGTGAATCAATGGAAGAAGCGTCGAAGTCTGCAAAAGCCGCTACTACTCTATTTAACGTATCAGAGTTTGAGAATGTTAATGAAGCCACTACTGCTCTTGTTGCGATGTCTCAAGCATATAAAGACTTGGACAAAACAGAAATTATCGATGTAATGAATAATATCGGTAACAACTATTCTATCGCAACTGACCAATTAGCAACTGCTTTACAAGCCTCGGCATCTTCGTTGATGGTTCAAGGCAATGATTTGTATGAAGCAGCCGCTTTGGTAACAGCAGGTAACGCAGTAATACAAGATGCTAATAAAGTCGGTGCAGGTCTTAGAACTATTTCATTACGTATAGCAGGAGTTAAAGAGGGCGATGATGACATCAAAGAAGAACTCGAAGAACTCGGAGAAGAAGTTGATGAATGGGTTGTATCTACTCAAGCTAAAAAGCGTCAGGTAATTTTAGACTACACTAAAACTGCCGCTAATGGTGGTCAAGGTGTAGACATCCTTGATTCTAACGGAAACCTTCGTGATACATATCACATCTTATTGGATATTGCTAAAGTCTATAAAGATATTCAAGAAGAAGACAAGAAGTATGGAACTAATCGTGCCAAAGGACTTGTTGAAGAATTAGCAGGTAAGAACCGTTCTAATATTGCGGCTTCAATCTTGATGAATCCAGAATTGCTCGAAAATGTTTATGAATCTGCTCTCAGTTCTGCGGGAAGTGCGGCTGAAGAAAATGCAAAATATCTTGATAGTATCGTAGGTAAGACACAACAGTTCAAGAATGAATTGCAAGAACTTGAATCCAACGTATTAGATGGTGAAATCATTAAAGACGTTATTGATTTTGGAACTACGTTCCTTTCTGTTTTAAACAAAATTGGAGATAAATTACCTGTAGTTATAGGGCTTATCGGTTCTTTAGCTTTAGGTATTGGTTCCGTCAAAAAGATGGGCACTGGAAATCTCTTCATGGATACAGAACAGAATAAACTTGTTTATAAGAATCAAGACGTATTTAAGAACATACGAGAAAAAGGTGTTGTTAGTGGTATCTTCTCTTCTCTTACCGGAGCAGGAGGAGGAATTGATGCTCAAGGAATCGGCGCTACCGAAAGAGGCTTCAATCTACTTGCTAAAGGTGTTGATTTCAGTAACGAGAAGCTTGAAATATTTTATAATCGCCTTGAAGAGGTGGGAAATGCCGAAGTTAATTTTGATAGCGTATTAGAGAGCATGGGAAATCTTGATGACGAAACAGTTCAAATGGCTCAAGATTTGAAAGAGCAAGGGGTATATAGTCTTGATGAACTTCAGGTAGCCGAACAAGAAACAGGCGCGGCGGCTCAAGTTGCGGCTGTTGGAGTAGAAATATTCTCTATGGCGGTAAGGGCTCTTGCGGCTGCCGCAGTTATGGCTGCTTTCTCGTTATTGGTTAAACTTATCAAAGATGCTGCAAACGCAAGTGAAGATGCGACTCGAGAGATGAAAGAGTTTGTAGATGCTGTTCAACAGACTCGCAAAGAGTTAAAAGAACAGAAAGATTTCATCAATGAAGTTGGCGAAGAATATGACCAATTATCTAAAGGAGTAGATGATCTTGGCAATAACATATCATTATCCGCTGATGAATTTGAGCGTTATAAAACCATCTCTAACGAAATAGGCGATAGATTCCCTGAGATGATTCAAGGTTGGACTGACCAAAAGGATGCTATCATTGCGACTAAAGATGCCGTAAAAGCTCTTAATGACGAATATGAAAAAGAAGCTAGACGTAAATGGGCTAAGTACATCGATGAAGGCGATTTAGAAAAACTTAGTAAATCATGGTATCAAATTAACCATGCGAATCCATTCGAACAAATAACTACAGTGTTTACAGGTTCGACTAAAGCCGGAGTTTATGATACTTACGATAGGCTTGAAGAGTTATATTCCACATTTCTTGACATGTCTTATGAGGAATTTAAAGACTTTTGGAATAATGGAGAATATGGTTCTTTTGCTATAACCGATAATCAAAAAATCTTATCTAAGTATTCTGGAAATATGAACCTATTGGGATTTGAAAATCTCACCGAAGTCACTGAAGAAAATTTCCAACAAGCAAGAATCAAAGCAAATGCAGGATTAGATGCCATCCGTAGCGACTTGGATGAACAACTAAATGGATGGCGAGNNTGATTATAATTTGTTAATCAATGATAAAGAGATTAACAAAGAAAACAGAGAAGCCATTTCTTCAATCATCAACAATATTGATAAAGATTTCATAGACAGCATAGACGGTGACAGTGATGCCTTTATGAGTTACGTTTCTGATTTAGTTAACATATTTGAAAACGTAAACTCTGACGCATTAGCAGAAATATTCCAATCGGTCGACACTGAGAAGAGTTATAATCAAGTAGTTGAAGATTTTGATAAAGCGTGGTCCAGAGTTGACGAAGAGTTTCAGCGCAAGATTGCAGAATCGACTACCGAAGCAGAAAAGCAAAAATACAGAGAAGCTCGTAATGAATTATTCCAAGCAAGTGGAGGAGCCGACTTATACGAATATCAAAACAGATTTGATGAGTATCTTCGTTCTTTATCACAGAGTGGAAAAGAATATGAATATCTTAAAGGCGTTACAAAAGACTTTTCTCAAACACAAATGGAAGCATGGTATAAAGAAACTGATGCTATCTATAGTGCTACAGAGAATGTAAGAAGATATGAAGAATCATTAAAGAAAGTTGAGAAACAAAAGTATAAAGATATTGGAGCTCTCCTCTCTCAAAATACATATCTTGACAGCTATCTTCCTGAACCTACAACTTCTTGGAAAGACATCAAAGATGACCTTATTGGAATGGCGCAAGCAGGTAAGTTAGATGAACAGACACTTAAAGATTATGAGTATTTCAATGATATACTTGAGGAATTAGGTCTGTCTTCGGAAGAAGCCGAGGAACATATCACTGATATGGTTAATGCTATTAATCGTATGGCGGTTAATAACCCCGTGGATGATTTGGCTAATTATCGTACTGAAATGGACAAACTCGGAGACGCTTATTCCAAATATAAAAATGGCGAGTTTATCGATGCTAATACTCTCTCGGCTTTACAGGATGCGTTTGGAGACTTAGATTCATATCAAGAATTTGAAAAAGCTGTTCTTACAGGAGATGAAAATCTTCAAGAACACTTTGATAATATTGTTTCGGAATATGCTCAAGTACATCAAGTATTGGGAAATCTTACCGATGACGAAAAAGAATACTATAAGCAAATGCTTATTCGTTCTGGTATTTCCAAAGAAAGTGCAGAAAAAGCTGTTGAAGAAGCATCACAACACAACAAAGTTATTAGAGGTAGAATCCAATTAGCTATCGAAGATGCTAATACTACGGCGGTACAAGAACAACAGTTAAAGAAGTTGGTATTAAGCACTGACGAACTTGATAAAGCAACCTTAAAAGAAGTAAATGATTTAATCACCGCAACTGGTATTACCGGAGAAGCGGCTGAGATGATTAAATATTATGCGATTCAAAAAGACTTAGCAAAGCATAAGGATATGCGAAACGATGATGATATTAATTATCTCCTTCAGGTTGCTGAAATGGCGGGTATTGCTTCTGCAAGTATTACTGCTCTTAAACATTTATCCGATCAATCGGCAGACTTTAAAAAGGACATCGGTGATGCTAATGCAGCTCTTGAAAAATACCAAGGCAAAGCATATATTAATCCTGCCGAGCAACAAGAAATCAATCGTCTTATTGCAAAAAGAGACACTGCCCAAAACGCATTGGATAACATGGGCAAGTATGCTGACCAAGCGTTTGATGAAGTATGGGATGGATTCCAATCCAAGTTTGAGCAATATCAGTATACTCCCAACTTAGATTATGGTGGTGTTGTCTCTGATGCTTCAGATGCTGGAAGTGCCGCAGGCGAATCATTTAAAGAAGCCCTTGATAAGATTCTTGCTATGTATGATGCAGAACTTGACGCAGGTGTAGTTTCATTCCAAACATATGTTGATAAATCTCGTGCTATCATTCAGCAGTATTACAACGATGGTAAGATTAAAGCCTCTGAGTATTATGACTATCTCGCTAATCTTTATGAAAAGCAAGTAAGTGAATACGATAAGGTTATAAGTGCAGTTCAGAGAAAACTCAAAGAACAAACAGACGAACTTGAGAAGCAAAAAGAAGCAATCGAAGAATCTTATAATACTCAAATTGAAGAAATTCAAGCCAAGATTGATGCTCTTCAAGATGAGAACGATGAGATTGAAAAGAACATTGCTTTGCAAAAGGCTCAGTAGATTTATGCTGAGAAACATGGTAACATGTTAAAGAAAACGATACTATATCGGTTAAACGCTTATGGGAAAGCCAAGACCGAGGAAAGATTGATTTTAAACATTTTAAAGAAAGGAGCGAATATGGTCTCAATCACACACGAAGATTATTTAAAAAGATTGAACGATAGATTTGACTATATCGTTCCATTAGAAAAATATCAAGGTAGACAAAAGGCAATTAAACATTTGTGTTCTAAATGTGGAAACATTTGGACTCCCCGACCGGGGACTCTGCTTAACTCTACAAGCAGAGGTTGTCCGAAGTGCTCTAAGATAGAACGCAATAAAGAAGCAACTAAAACAACCGAACAGTACAGTAATGAATTAATAGAAAAGGGTCGACCGTTCTTATGTGTGGACGAATACAAAGGTGCCAACATAAAGATTATACATCAGTGTGTTGCGTGTGGTCATAAGTTTATGCAAACGCCACACGTAATTCTTAGAACGGCTGTATGTCCTATGTGTTCTGATACTATAAACACCACTGAGAAATATAAAGAATTGCTCAGAATTCGTAGACCTGACATGGAAGTTCTTGAAGAATACCAAGGCAGAGATGTTAAAATTCTTCATAGGCATTCTTGTGGCTACGAATATAAGATTACTCCTAATCATGTTTTAGAAAATAAAAGTAAAGGAGGGTGTTCTGGTTGTTATCGCTTATTCAGAATGAAGGATGAAAAGACGTTCTTAGAACAGATGGAAGGTAAGCCTATAAGAATCATCGGGAAATATCAAGGGGCTAATAAAAAAATAAAGGTTATGTGTCCCCAAGGTCACACTTATTACACATTGCCACAAAATCTTATTAGAGGACATGGCTGTAAGAAATGTGCTTCAATAGAGCATGGTTTGAGGTGTAGATTAACTCACGAAGAATATGTGGAAAAAATAAAAGAATTATATCCTAACATTACTATTCTTAGTAAATACACCACTGGCAATTCTAATATTCGATATAAATGTTCTACATGTGGTATTGAAGCAACGGCAAATAGAGCATATTCTGTCCTGCAATATGGGTGTAATTGTAATAGACCGAGTGGGGAAAAGGTAATTGCTTCTTATTTAAGTTCTCGTAAGATTAATTTTATTCCTCAAATTAAATTTGAGGGTTTGCTCGGCAAATCGAAAAAATTGTCATACGACTTTGGGTTGCCTCAATTCAAACTATTGATAGAATATCAAGGCGCTCAACACGAAAGACCTATAGAACACTTCGGAGGAGAAAAACAATTTAAAATTCAGCAAGAACATGATAAACGCAAAAAAGAATGGGCTGAACAAAATGGTTATGATATTTTGTATATTTGGTATTATGACTATGACAATATTGAAAATATACTTGATGAATGTTTAAAATCAAAATCCGTAGAGACTGCAGGGTAAGTATGGTAACATGCTTGCTGAAGTACGCTCCTCGAAAGAGGATGAATATACAGTCCGAACTCACAATATATCCCAATAAATGAAATGTGAGAGGTAGCCAGAAATGACTACCCGCCTATGATATTACATAGGTCATAAAAGTAACAGATTTGATGAATTAGCAAGGGCAAGAAATCAAAGAACCAAACTCATGTATTCTGAGTCAAGAGGTTTCTATTACGAAGCAGACCTTAAGGGTATTCAAGATGCTCAAGAGAATGTTCGTAAGGCTCAACTTGATAAGACTGTATCTGATTTACAGAAGAAGATTACATCTCTTCAAGATGCAATGAAGAAAGAAACTGATGCTATTGATGAGCAGATCAAGAAACTTAATGAGTACGCAGAACAATGGGGCGAGGTATCTTCGAAACTTCAAAATGCTATTGAAGACCAAAGAGCCGCAGAGATATTGGGAAGTGATTGGGAGAAACAGATTCTCGATATGAGAATTGATACTCTTCAAAACTTCACAGACCAATACATTGCTTTACAACAAGCGCAGAAAGACGCATACCTTGAAGCACGTAGAGCAGAACTCAACGAAGGTGATGTGCCTAGTGGTACAGGCAGTGGCGTGAAGAAGACTGGTGTGACTCCGACTATTACAACCGATGACCCGCCTAAAGGTAAATCGGGAGGTGAATACTCCAATAAAACCGCAGACAAAGCAGTGGTTGGCAAAGGCTACATGTACAACGCTAAGAAGTATACAACTGCATCTCAAGCACAAGCCCAGAAACAAGCTGATGCTAATGATGCGAAAGCAAGAATCAGTCAAGCTAAAGATAATCTTAATGTTGTCAAACAAACTGCAACCGGAGCATATCGTCAGCAACGTATTAAAGAAGCAGAAGATGCTCTTAAAAAAGCACAAGACCAATATAAGGTCATTAATGCAAGAAAGATTACTGCTCTCTTTAAAGGCTCTGATTCTGCTAAAGCTGGAAATACACTTGTCGGAGAAATGGGTTCAGAAATTGTTTTGGATAAGAACTCAGGCACTGCATCGATTGTAGATGAACCTACTATCATGAAAATGAAAGGTGGAGAAAAGGTATTTAATGCTGAGGAAACAGAAAAGATTCTTAAATCGCAGTATGTTCCCATGAAACAATTTGATCCGAAGAAGTTTAAGATGCTTCACGCATTTGCAAACGGAACGCACTCTCCTATGCAAAGTGCTATCGCAGCACAAGCAGTAGGAATTGCAAACGGATTGAGTAGAGGATTGATGCCTTCAACTACGACAGGTGGACAGACGATTAACCAAACATTTAATGTTTCGTTACCTAATATCACAGATGCAAGTAAAGCAAGTGATTTGTTCAGAGAGTTTGAACAGTTACAAAGAAAAGCGACACAGTTTTTCAATTAATTATTTAGGAGGGGTGAGAGTCAAATCTCACTCCTCTTCTATTGGAGGAATGGTATGAATGTTGCAGAAAACATATTAAAGACTATCGACTATGCGATAGAGAAAAGAACAAGTTATTTATCTAACATGGACACTTCGGGTATCATAGTCGACTTGCCTGATACAAACGACGCATACCTAGTCCAAATCAACGATGCTAATTACAGAGTACCTAATGGTTCTGCTTTAGCATTTAAAGTTGGAGATAAAGTTTGGGTACATAGTCCAAACGGAAACTTCAGTAAAAAGTTTATTATATCGGCGGCAAGTTCCAACTCAAAGTCTTATAAGAACGATAGTTCAGGAGACTATGGTTCGGGTGGAAGTATAAGCCCTGATGATATTATTACAGATGCGGAAATCGATGCTATGTTCACTTAGGAGGAAAGTTATGGCAATTAATTTAACGTGTACAAATCATCCACACTACGGATATATTACTGTCGACACATCTCCTGATGGAGCATATTCGGGAGTAAGCAAACTTATTATCAAAAGAAAAATCAAAGATGAATTTCTATTTACTTCTGTGTATATGAAAAGTGTTGCGAGTGCAGCAGACTTAACTGTATCATTTGATGACTTCCTTTGTAGAAACAATTATGAATATCAGTTTAAAGTAGAATATCGTAATGCACAGAATGGTATTATAGATTCTCAAACTTATAATATTAAATCTTATTTTGACGTATTAGTTATATGTGATGGAGAAGAAATATGGTATACACCCTTAAATGTGTCTGCTATTAACTTCACTACAATAAAGCCATATGCTGTCAATACACCACTCTATTCGGCAAAACCGAGTTATTATTCTTATACAGAAACAAACTACGAAGAAGGAACATGTACAGGTATTTTCTTGAAGATGACAGGACCTGAAAACAAAATCGTATTTGATACTTCTCACAACTGGAAATATCGTAAAGACTTTAAGAACTTTATTACTTTAGGTAATGCAAAAGTTATTAAGTCTGTTTCTGGTGAAGCGTGGTTAGTTGGTATTAAGAGTGATTCTATCAGTGATAATAGTTTATTCCAAAATGCAGAAATCGAAGGAGCAAGACAACTTGAATTTGGTTGGCTTGAAATTGGTGACTTTGAATCCGAAGCAGACTTATATGAGAATGGACTTATAAATGTTACTGAAGACTATTGGAGTGGAATATGATAAGTGAAAATGATTTCAGATTAGTTAGACAGCATATTATAAAAGCACAACTCAAAATCACTGTTACAGATGAACAAGGTAATGAGATTGATGAGTTGATTGGTGTAACTAATGGTGGAAGTTTAAGTTTAGATGCAAACTCATCGGTAAGACAGACGGCATCATTCAGTATAACTCCCACTAAACAAATAACGAATATATCCGAGAAGTCTTTAATTTGGTTAAATAAGAATGTCAATGTTGAGTTAAGTATTTATGACCAAAGAACAGGACAGATTGGTAAAACATGGAATATGGGTAAGTTCTTGTACAATAGTGCAAATGCAACCTATGACGCTACTACTAATGTAATGACCATTGAATTATCTGATTGGGTATTAAAATTAGATGGTACTATTAATGGTCAAGTAGGTGGTGCATTAACTACCACTATTCCTGCATATAAAGAGGACCCCGAAACAGGAGAACCTCTTGAGTATAGTACAATACGTGGAGCAATAGAAAGAACACTTCATTCAGCGGGATTGGAGCCTTATGTTGAAGGTATGGCAAATCCTTTAAATACATATCAAGTTGATGATTTAGGTGAATACTATGCTATGCCACAATATAATGATGATTGGCAGAATTACAGAGAGAAACATCCTTTATGGAATACAGTTCCTTATGATTTGGAGTTTTCTACGGCTTGTACTGTATGGGATATCGTGTCTGAACTCAAAGACCTTTATCCCAACTATGACGGAGCATATGACGAGAATGGTGTATTTAGAGTGCATATGATTCCGAGTGAGTATACAGATGAATATGATTTCATGTTTGATGATTATAGAGATATGGTTATATCGGAACAAATCTCTACAGAATTGACGGGTGTTAAAAACATTTGTGAAGTATGGGGAGATACAATGGATGCCGATTGGTATTCAGATGCTACATCAAGAACAGGTGTAGAACAATATCATATTGTATTGGCTATGAGAGATAACCACTACGAATTAACCATAGATAAAATCATCAATGGTAAAACTGCATACACATATGAGAAAACAATATACCAAAATGTTTCAGTAGATGAGACATGGAAAGATATAGGTATCTATAATCAGAGTGGTAACTTTAGGCTTATCTCCCATTATACTTCTTTAACGGAAGGTGGCACTTCTTATGTTTCAGGAGCGATTATCAGAGATTTAAGTTATGGTACTGCTTTAGATTTAACGTTAGGAAAGACAGGAACTACTTCTGCTTATACAGTAGTATTGGAAGGATATCCTAAAGATTATCGTACATCTACGAGATTTGCAACAAAGTTCACACAGAATAGTATTACAGGTCAGATGATGAGAATTAATGACCTTGCTCAATTACCTATTATTGATTGGTCAACTCAAGAAGAAATCGGAGAAAACTTTTTTGACCTCGATCAGATTCATGTATTCCAAGTAGTTAAAGTTAAAACTGTTGGAGACGTATATGTAAATGAACTTTACTATTTAGGTGTATCTCAATCTCATGCTATTGATGTATTAACAGATGGTACTGTTGTACCCAATGGTTATCGTGACCCTAATACAGGCACATATTATGACCTATATTCAAAAGCATATTATCAGCATGTTCTTAACTGTAAGAACGTGTCCTTAACAATCAATCCTGATTCTCCTTTCACGGTACAGAAATTGGGCAATAGAATCGATGTTAAAGCAGACGGAGAATTTTCGAATATTACTTCCGACCAATTAGCTTTAGAGAGGGCTCAATATGAAAATTGGAAGAACTCTCGATTAACAGACAACATAACAATCACAACTAAACTTATGCCATTCGTAAGACCTTATATGAAGACAGACTATAAAAAGAATGGTTATGATATTAGAAATGATTATATTGTTCAATCCGTATCACATGACTTTGAGAATGGAACAACGACAATTAATATGTATACATTTTATCCTTTGTATAAGCGTCAACCCGGAGACCTTGATAGAATGACTTACAACTACATGGGGGGCTATATGAATGATGACTTGTATGGCAATCAAGACCAGACATAAGGAGGTTTACTATGGGTAAAGGACTCGTTGATAAGCCTCACTTAATGAGGTTCAAAACAAGACTTGATGAAATGTTAAATGCCACATTCGTAAAGAAAACGGATAAGGCAACGACAGATGCGTTTGGTATTGTAAAACCCGATGGTACTACTATCACTGTAGAAAATGGCGTGATTCATGGAGCGTCAACATATGAACTTCCTACTGCGTCATTAACTACATTAGGTGGTGTAAAGATAGACGGACAGACTATCACTATTCAAGATGGAATTATTTCGGCTTCTGCTCGTAATGTTAACTATTCAACTGTAGAGCAACCGACAGGAAGCAAATGGATAGATAATACCGCCGTATATCAAACAACCTTTTCTTTTACAAATCCTATTTCGTGTACGGCGAATACATGGACAGAACTATGTAATAAGCCTGCTGGAATAGAAGTATTGATTAAAGGATTTGTTAGTGACGGAAGTTATATCTCTCAAGGAGATATAAAAGTTGATACAGGAAAAATTTATATCAATCCTCAATTAGCGTGTAATGTCAAATATCTTACAATCGAATATACAAAGAACGCATCAGTTGAATACTTAAGTGACTTAATCTGGAGTGAAGCAGAAGAATTTACATGGAGTGATTTAAGCGAAACCATGTGGGGAACTGTAAATCAAGGTTAAGTAGAAAGGAGAATTTGTGAGTACAACTACAACAAATTTATCGTTGGTTAAACCAGCGAGTAATGAAAATGTAGATTTGTCGGTTATTAACGGCAACTATGATAAAATCGACCAGTTCGCAGGTACCGTTGTTTTAAGTGCAGATGTGACTGCAAGTGGTGGATACGTAACAGGCATTGGTCAAAATACTGTTTCTGTTGTAAGTGCCACAGGAGATGCAAGTGATAATCTTACCTCTCTTACAGTAGATGGTTCAACTTTTACAGTGCCTTCTACAAGTGTTGGAACAGATACAGATGGTTGGGTAGATGATATTAATGGAAATGATGTCTTTACCCCAAGCGATATTACTATCACAACTGATTCAACGAGTGGGAAGATGGATAGCATCACTATCAATAATACCGCTTATAACTTACAGAAAATATCGGGTACTGAAAATGCAAGTCATTATTTAACATCTCTTACTATTGACGGAACAACTTCAAGCGTACCTCAAATCGAAGCCAACCCCTCGGGCACGGCAACAGGAACTTTGTCTTCTATTGGTATTAACGGAACTAATTATAACGTGTCAAGTGGAGGTGGTGGAGCGTCTGCATTAAATGATTTATCGGACGTAGTAGTCTCCTCTCCCTGTCTCTTATACACATCTGACGCTGCCGACGAGCGATCTAGNNGCCTTGATTTATGACAATACAACTAGTAAATGGCTGAACTCTGCTTTGCCGAGTGGTAACTTAGCTGATTTAGGAGATACGACTATCACAACACCTACTGATGGACAAGTGCTTACTTATGATTCTACAAGCAGTAAGTGGGTAAATGGTGCAGGTGGCGGTGGAACTACAGTTGTTGCAAACCCCTCAGGAGAGGCAACAGATGAACTAGAGAAATTACAAGTTGGAAATACGATATATTCAATTCCTCCTGGTGGTTCAGGTGGAAGTGGAGAAGGATGGGTTGATATAAAAGGAACTTTAACTGCAGGTCAGACATCAATTACTCTTACATCTTCAAAAATAAAAACAACTTCAGTCATTGATTACTATACTTCTATATTTGGAGTAAACCCTACGGCTGTAACCGTATCAGATGGCTCAGCAACTTTAACATTTGAAGCCCAAGCAACCGATATGGATGTTATGATTTCTGTAAGAAAATTATCAGAGGAAAAATTATTTGATTTACCACTTTCGGCATTAGAATCAAATAAAATATGGTTTGCATATGATGGAGTTCGTGGATTTACTCATGTTCTTGATACTCTAGGAGACGGATTACGTATTTATGGAGGAGAATCTGTTAATGATTGGACAACTTCTGGAAGTGTTTGTATCGATTTAACAGAATTTTCATCAGTTATTCCATCCAGCTTAACTGCTATGAAATTCCATTTCTCAGTATTTACATTGACCAGTTATGCAGCTGTAAGATTCTTTATTAGTAATACTAAATATGAAGGTGATCAGCTAGGAAGTGATGCTATGTTAAGATCTAACGGATTTGCTCAAATTGAAAGTTCAGATAGTTTAGATTCTAGTGGATTCTATACTGCTCAAATAGATTCGCAGACATTATCATCTGGAAGATATTTGTACATTATGGTAATGACAGGCTCAGTTGGCGGCACTCAAGGTTATGGAAACGGATACAATGGAACATTTGATATTCAGGTTGACGGTATTGATTTTGTTACAGGAGGTAATTCATAATGGCATGGTTTAGATGCATTGGATCTAGCGGTGGCGGAAGTACACCTACAAGATTACCATACAATCCTGATGATAGTGATTATACATTGTCCGATTCAGCATTATCAGATTTTAAAGCCGCAATAGATGCTTATAATACAGCAAATGGTGTTACTGCTATTGATTGGAATACTGCAAATGTCGTTGTTGTTGTTTCATACGCTGGTATGTGGGATGATTATTCAACTTATACAGATATAAAGCAGACTCACTTTTATATTTATTCAAGCAATACTGTAGTAACATCTTTCTCAAGCGGGAAAAACTTTAGCAACTTTGTGATAGATAATTCTGGATGCACAATAACTATTAATGATGGTTCCTATGCCCACTATACTGTTTATAAAAGACGAATGGATGCTGGAAACAGGTACGCTGGATGGAACGTTGATTATGAATCTGTTGGTGTTCTTTATAAAACATATTTTGGAGATAGAACTCTTGTTCAAAAAACAAGTACTGGCGAGGAGGGTAACTTCTCATATATTCCAAACTATCCAGTGTGGGTTAGTAAAACTTTTACAACTACTGATGGACAAGGACAGACTGGGAATTTCTTGTATAAAGCTCCAGTGGTAGCTAATAATGAAATAGTGTTATTTGAGAATGGCGAATTTAAGAATACCGACAAAGTAAGTTTATTGTTATCATCGAATTACACTATCGAAAACGGAAGACTTAAGTTTACAACAAATGGAGCTGAAGGGTTTAGTTTTGATACATGCACACTAACTGGTCAGTATACTGTAATAATAGGAATGCAAGGACCAGATTCCATTACTACATTTCAGTATGGAATTAGTGACGTTGGAACTCCGGTTGCTTCAACGATTAACCAAGGACTTAATCGACGTGAATATGCTACACGAAATGTAAATACAACAACAATGTTCGCTATATGTAATTACTTCAACAATTCATCTTATGGAGCATTCTTTGGAAATCATTCAGTAAGTGGAAGAGTTTGGTATATTGATTACATTAAAGTAATACCTATGTAAGGGAGAGGGTTAATACCCTCTCCTATTTTATTAGAAAGGAACTAACAATATGGATGTTGTAACATATGCAATGGCTAAAGGCTATGCAGATAAAGTTGTAGAATCTGCTGTAACACCTTTAAGCAATTTCGTAGATAATACCGATATTGATATGTGTTATGATGAAGAGACAGGTGCTAACTATCATTTCGTTCGTATCTACAAGAATAGAATTGACGGCACTAGACAGTTTCCTTTTGTTATTTGTCCCGATGGAACAGACGGTGGAACTATGTCTACTAAAGAATTACAAGAGGCATATGGCTACTGCTTTGCTATCAATGCGGGTATCTTTCATGTTGATACCCGTAAACCTGACGGAATGGTAATCGCAAAAGGAAAAGTAGTTCAAAGTGGTTCTACAACCACATGGCTTGAATGCCCTCCTCTTACGATCAATACTTCGGGAGATTTAAGTTATGCCGCTTATGACGCAGACGCACAAACTTTAGTTAACTCTGGTATTTATTCAGCAGTGTGTGGATTTATGCCAATCATCATTGATTATGACAAAGTACCCGATACCGATTGGAATGACGTATCTCAATATGCAGAACATTGTCAAAGACAAATTATCGGACAATTTGGTAATGGAGACTATGGTATTCTTACTTGCGAAGGACGTAACTATGATAATTCAGATGGTTGGGATGTTTATGAATGTCAAGATATGTGTGTAAAGTATGGTTTTAAATTTGCATATCTTCTTGATGGTGGTGGAAGTACGGAAACCATGTTTGGTTTAAGACACGTAAATACTATCTATGAAAGAGGTGTGGGTAGAATCGTTCCTACATTCATAGTATTTACAGGAGAAAATAAGATAGAACCTGACGCTCCGTTCCTTAAATTCCAATCAACATCATTTAAGAATATTGACCCTGACTATACTTCAGCATATATGGAACTATTGTTTAATTATGAATTAGATGTCAACAATTTAGTTGTCACTACCACTGGCGATAATATAATCTCTAATACAAGAATTATTAAAAATGGTCAGCATGTTCTCTTTTATTTTGATATTGTGGATGACGGAGATTGTTCTGTAACGATTAGAGATATTGAACAGGGCGTTTCAACGAAGACCGCATTATCTATATCTGTTGATCGAATTGATAAGAGTGGCATGGCTATTCAAGAAAAGGCGGCAGTATATTCGGTGTCTAGTGGAGATTTTAGAATCACAGTGCCGGGTGAGGATGGTTATAGATGGACGTTCCTTTCGCAAACAGGAGACTTCCGTTCATTCTATGACAGTAATCTTATACAGACGGGCTGGTATCCTGCTATGAAGATAAGAAAAGACATTACGAAAGTACATGTTGTTGGTTTATCTTCGACATATAATCATGGTTTTGCTTTATTACATTATGATGCCGATAAAGACATATGGGCATCAGTTTACAATCCCGGCTGGAAAGCAGGAGAAGCCACATATGACATCTCTGAGTACATTGAAACATATTATGATGAAGATTTGTACTTCTATGCTATGGTTAGAAGAAGCGATTGGCAAGCTCCATCTGAAAGCGAATGGGCTACTGTTAGCGAAAGCGTAAATATATTATTTACATAAGGGGAGGGTGAATGCCCTCTCCTATTTTATTGAAAGGAGAATAAGATGTACCCTAATACTATTTTAATTAGAGAAGATAAAACTCTAATTCCCTCACGTATGAGGGCTATATATGAGGGAGAGAATAGAAGTGATGGTATTCAATTCTTAATCTCTCCTAATGTCTTCGATGGTATAGATGAGTTTGTCAGAGTAATACTCATGGTAATACTCCCTTATCCTGATGAAGAAGCAGGTACTCCTACTACAAATAAAATGAGATATATGGAAATCGAAGCAGAACCATATAAGAACAGATATAGAACTATATTGCCTATTACGAATGTATTAACAAAGGCAAGAGGTCCTGTTACATTATGGTTTAATTTCTTTAATCTCCAAGATTATCAACACGTAAAACTGTTAAAGACAGAAGCCTATACGTTTGATGTTCTTCCTGTATTAGGAGATGCGTCATCTATTATAGACGATGATGAATCATATGATGTTCTTGAACAGATTCAAAGAGATATTACTGCTCTTGAAGAATCGAGAATGGATAAAGACTTTATCTATGATTCAGAAACTCAAACAATCCAATTTTACTCCAATGGCGAGCCTACTGGTGAACCTGTTCCTCTTGACACGGAAGTACATTGGCGTAATTGGGAGGACTAATTGAAAGGAGACTAACATGAAGAGTTCAGAATTTTTAAACATGCTTAAAACAGCTCATGATGTTCCTAACTATTATAACAATAAATTCCCGAAGAACCTCGGTTATTATGATGGAAGTAGATATTCCTTCGATTGTTGGAATTTAATCAAGGTTGTCTTATCGGGATGGAAACCTACTGGAGTTAAAAAAAGTTACATTGAACCTAGTCAACTTGTTACGGGAGACGTAGATGGTAAGACTTTGCTTAACAGATGCACATCTCGTTCAAAGGACTTTAGTAAAATAAGCGTTCCCGGAACTTATCTTTATTTAGCATCTAACCCTCATTCGGGTATCTACATTGGAGATACTGTTATCAATGGTAAAACATATAACGTGATTGAATGTATGAAAAACTCATGGGGAAATGGTGTGTCATACACCTATGTAGATAAAGATGGTTCAAGAAGAAAATACAAAGGAGCATCAGGTCGTTCATTGGTATGGTCTGAGTATGGATTACTTACACCTTATGTAGAGTATGATGTACAAGCTCCCGTTCAGCCTTCTAAGGTTGATGTAAGTAAATATCCTATTCTCAAGAAAGGAAGTAAGGGTTCTTATGTTCTTAAACTTCAACAGATTCTTGTGAGCAAAGGATATGACCCTAAAGGTTGTGACTCGATTTTTGGTCCCGGTTGTGACAAGGCAGTTCGTCAATTCCAAAAAGATTCCAAACTCGTTGTTGATGGATGTGTCGGACCGAAGACATGGGATAAATTAATTAACGGATAGGTGGATTATGGGAAGAGTTACTTATGAAAAAATAAGTCCTGAAGCCTATCAAATTTTGCAAGACGAAGGAACATGGGAAAGAAATGTTCAATACTTTCTAACTAACGGAATCATCTACTGTAATGGTTTAAAGATGACTCCCGAAGAACAAGACCCTACTGTTCCTTCGTGGGCAAAAGAAGAACATAAACCGCCATATACTGCCGAAGAAGTAGGTGCGGTTGACTTAGACAATACGATTTCCGCAGACACAATTAATAGATTTGTTAATGCTGTATTTGGAATTTAAGGAGGAATAATATGTCTACATACAACTATTTAAACGAAACAGAATTATTATATCTGTTAGTTAGATTAAAAGCCGCTTTAGACGCTGGATGGGTTGCTAAGGACGGAACAAAGCAGTTGTCGGATGAAAACTTCACAACTGCTCTTAAGAGTAAATTGGATGGTATTCAGGCACAGGCAACTGCTACTGCATTCACACAGACTCAGCAGTCTGGTACAAAGATTGGTTCGATTACCATTAATGGAACAAGCACAGATATTTATGCACCTACACCTCCGAGTGTTACTATTGATACACAGATGTCAGACTCTTCGGAGAATGCAGTTCAAAATAAGGTAATTAAGAGTTATGTTGACCAAGCGGTTGGCGCAGTAGTAGGTGTTGAATTTAGAAAGGTTAATGCACTTCCTGCTACTGGTGAGAATGGTGTTATCTATCTCTTACCTAAATCAGGAACACCGCCTACAGGCAATATTTATGAGGAATGGATTTGGATATCTTCGGATAGTAGCTATGAAAAGATTGGTGAAACACAAATTGACCTTTCTGGCTATGTTCAGAGTAGCGAATTGGTAGATATTACCTCAAGTGATATCGATACAATGATGTATAACGTATTCGGTCTTCCTATTCCTACCAATCCTTAAAAGGAGGTTGAATTATGTCTTGGGATATTTTATCAAAAACAAACTTACAATATTTACTCACAAGACTCAAAGAAGTAACTGATTCTATTGTCAGAGGACATACTATTAAAAACTCAAGTGGAACGAGCATGACAAGTAGAGATGACCTCAAATTCAGTGGATATTTGAAAACAACAGATGATAGTACAAATAGTTGCACTGTTGTCAGTGATGAGCCCATACCTATTACATGGGAAAATTATCAAGTCTTAACAGATGTCCAAAGAAGTGGTAATAAATACTTAATCACTGATTATCCCGGAGGAGGTGGTGGTGGTTCTAGTGAATTAAACGATTTAACGGATGTAACTATCTCCTCTCCTGCTAATGGACAGATACTCCAATATGATAGCACTAATAGTGAATGGGCAAATGCAGATGCAAATCAATGGGTAGATTGGAAATCTAATGGATTAATTGGAGCTAAGAATTTAATTCCTTTCCCGTATAAATATCCTCAGGGGTATACATGGCTTAATGTATCATTTAGTTATGATACAGACGGAACCATTTATTTAGATGGCACTGCTACAGCAAACGGAGCGACCGACCTCAATGTCGACGGATTATATTTAGGAGATTCGGAATACATTTTATCTGTGGAGTCAAGTTTGAACGAAGGAATGTCTGTATACGCAGCACAATTTCCCGGGGGAAGCACTGTAGCGACGGCTACACCTGATACTCCTGCTACATTCACGGCTGATACTGAACACACATATATAATATCTGTAAGAATTGTAAAAGATACCGTATGTGATGATGATTATGTGCGACCGATGCTAAGACACTCTGAAGACATTGATGCTACTTGGCAATCTTATGCGGGTAGCAACTTAGAAATTTCAAAAAGGTTGAATGATGCCATAGTTACAGAACAACAATATGGTGTGAAAAATATCTTTTATCCTACTGAGTTACCTTCCACGGTTGACGACGTTACTTTATCCTATAATTCAGATGGAACTATTTCTGTAACGGGCGCAAAATCTGCGACATCTTCAAGAGATGTTTTAATTAGCGGAAATCTTGTTCTCGATGGCGTATATACTATGTGCTGTCTAAATGAAAATACTCAAACCAAAATAAAGTTTACACGTAAGAAAAATGGTAGTTCTACATCGACCCAGCTGGCGTGTAACTGTTATTACACATATCAATTTAAAAGCTCAGACTATTATCAATTTTATATTACTCTTCCGAATGTTGCGGTTGGAACAACATTCAATGAAACGTTAAAAATTATGTTATTCAAAGGTCTTTGTTATGATACTACTTGGCAACCTTACGCAATGACTAATAGACAACTTACGGAAAAGGCAATGCAACCTCAAGGTCACACTATCAAAAACGACAGTGGAACATCATTAACGCAGAGAGATAATTTAAAGTTTGTCGGAGTATACACATCAGATGATAGTACAAACAACAAAACAGATGTGCAGATAGTCCGAGAGTTCCAAAGTGTATCCGAGATAGACGCACTCACAGGCGAAGCAGCAAAAGGCTTTCAACATATTCCAGATACTGTATATAGAGGCAGAGGCAGAACCGCAAGTGATATCGGCTTTGATAAAACAGGAACTTCTTTTAATAGTACGAGAGTACAAGATGTATTGGAAGAAGTTGATACACGATTAAAACCGAGAGTTGTTAAAAACATTCCTGCAAATTCATATAATACTTACGCTTTAGCACTTGCAGAATTGGAAACATATTTCAATACATTAACGAATTTAGAAAAAGCGACTTCTTATATTACTCGTGCCGATAATGTAAAAGCAAACATCAATGTAATAAACGATAAAACATTTAGTTGCGTGAATATTAACACAGGGAATTTAATAAATACTCAATTATTAGATTTAACTAATCACGAATTTATTTATTCACAGACAACAACGAGTGGAACAACATTTGGTTCTTTGACATCATCTACACAAAGTCAATCACTCACGTTATACACAATAGCATAATCGAAAGGAGAAAACTATGGCAACATATTACAATAAAAATTTAATCGATGGTGTAAGTGAATTACCTCGAATGACACAAGCCGAATTTGATGAGTTATCTCTGGACGAAAAGCCTATCAACTGGATATGTAGAAACTATACTGGCACTCAAAGAGGAATTAAATCGAGCGATATTGAACATGGAACAGGCACTGTTGAAGATGTATTAGATTTATCAACATTAACAAGCGCATCTGCTATTTCAAGTGGTACAACAACAGCAAATGTTAATATAAGCAATTTTGTGTGGGATTCGTTTAATCCATTGTTAGCGATTATGAGTACAAGAGTTTCGGGTAATACAACGGCAAATTTATGTATTCTTATAAATATAAGCGGCACTCTTTCATATAAAAATATAGGAGATTCTAACATAACAGGTATTTCATTAAATGAAAATGTATTAACAGTAACCATGCCTACATATGCAAACATCTTTATTATAGGCAAAAGAAAAACTGTTTAGGAAAGGAATAAACTATGACAGACGCTTTAATGTATACCGACACAAATGGAGATGCTCATGTTGTCGGAATAATGAGTGACAAGGCTGAAGATATTAAGTATGGCAATAGTAATGTTAAAGTAGCATTGGACACTTTAAATAGTAAATTAATTCAATCTGGTTATTCGGACAGTATTAATGTTGGTTCTGATTGGATTCGTACTATAACATTTCCTGTTCCGTTTTCTAATGTCCCATCAGTAACTGTTACACCTTTCAAAGACGCGAGCACGGAATCTTATAGAATTTATATTAGAACATGCACAATCACTGAAATTACCACTACTGGATTTAAGTTTGTAGAATTAGGAGTTCAAGGTGGCAGTTCTAGTATAGTACAAGGAACTGACCGTTGCTATTGGATAGCAACTGGTTAATAGAGAAAGGAGAAACAGATATGGCAATAACACAAGGCGGAGCAATCGCCTATGGTAATAATGTCGTTACTGGCGGTGGTTCAGGTGGTGGTTCAGGCCATGACATTTTGAATGACGCAGGATCCACACTGCCGAAAGAGGGCAAATTGCAATTTGTCGGCGTTTATGTTCATGACGATTCAATAAACGGAAAAACAGTTGTTGAAAATTACCGAGAAATGACGGCGGCAGAATATGCGCAATTGACTGCCGAACAAAAAAAGGGACTAATCAATGTAACAGACGAACAGGGCCACCCTATAACGGCAAGTGCAACAGGATTTGACAATACCGGCACTTCATTTGAAGGAGATAATGTTCAAGAAGTGTTGGAAGAAATTGACGATAAATTTGATGATTTAACAAACAATATAGAATTTTTAGCAGATTGTACACAGACAGATACAGAATATTCTTTACCCAAAGATTTAAGTAACTATAAATATTTAATGGCAACGTCTTATTATAATCAATATAGTCTTACAACAACAATAATGGCACTTTCAAATATAACTTATAACAATACTTTTATAATTTGTTCTTATTATGACGGAACATTACGTAAAGGACAAATAGGTATTAAATCATCATCAAAGATTTTCACTACACCTACAAGTTGGGTAGACATTACAGGAATTAAAGTTTACGGAATCAAATAATGAAGGGAGAAAACACAAATGACAGTCAATATTTGTGGAATGCCTCATAAAATAATTGAGTGTGAAGATAATTTTAATGTTGACACTCATTTTGGAATGATAGACTATAAGGAATTAGTCATAAAGGTCAACAAAAACATGCCGGAAGAAGCCAAAAAAGAAACTATTTGCCATGAAATGTTGCATGGAATATTAGTACATTTAGGCTATGAAGAATTTTCCCAAAATGAACAATTTGTGCAGGCATTAGGAAATGCCATATTTCAAGGGTTTAATAAAAAAAAATAAAGGATTAATGGGAAGGAGAAAAAACAATGTTGCGATTAAATGGACAAAAAGTTGCGGAGTTTGTTCCCGAAATTGCCGATAATTTAACAACGGATGATTCAACAAAGGCGTTGAGTGCTAAACAAGGTAAAGTGTTGAATGAAAGTACGACTTGGAAAATTGTTGGAAGTGCAAGTGGTACAAGCGAAATTAATCTACCACAGACTTGGAAAGAACTTGTTGCACAGATAAGATATAACGGCGTTAATATTAACACTCATCATTTATACAATATTCAAACGGATAATTTATCGGGAACTTCTTTTGGAAATTACGGAACAAGTTATGCAATAGGTCAAATAAGCAAAACTAAAATTCGTATGTCGAGTGTAAATTGGGCAGGAACAGATGTAACGGCAAGTGCAATTCTTTATGTATATTATCGCTAAACGGAGAAAAACAAATAGAAAATAATTGGTAAAGGCGAAAACAATGAAGGGAGAAAAAACAATGTCAAAGTTGCATGGCGTAACAAAAATTGAATTATACAACCCGAATACAAAAATTAAAAATGTTGTTAGATCCGAAAACACATTTCAAGGCAATTCAATTGCGCAGTTTGTAAATGCATATGGAGAATTAAACAAAAATCCATATGCAAGAAATGAGTATCAAACAACAAGGCCGATATGGGCAAATATTGTTGGGGGTTTATTTTTATTCCAAGAACAGGAAACAATTGGAAACAAATTCATGCATGCAGGCAATAAAATGATAGGTGCCGGTTCGTATGGATTTGCAAATGCAAATCCCCCGGACGAATTAGGAAGTTTTAACAGTGCGGAATCGAGCGCAAGTGCAAGTGCAATTACACAGGTTTATGATTTTGCCACAAATCAAGCCAATGGTAGCATTAGTTGTGTTTGTTTAACTTCACGTGTTGGAGGATACATTGGATATGGCAACCCAAGTGGGCAATGGATGGCCAAAGGAAACAGATTTGCAATTGAAACAGACCAATCATATGTTTCAAACAAATGGCATTATGGAAAAGGGTACAAAAAATATAATTTTAGATTTGACACAAACAATGGCGATTTAATAGTTGAAATTGCAAAATGTCCCGTTTTGCATGGCAGTGTTTTTGATAATCTTGTTAGAGAAAAAACATTTGACATGACAGGTTATCACAATCATGTTGCAAATTCATACATTCCCGCATGGTATGTGGGCAATGGTAAATTTATTATTCCTATTACCGATAATTCAGCAATCGCAGTTGGAGGAAATGCATATTATTTAGAATTTGACGAAGATACAGAAACAATAAGCGAAGAAAAATATTGGACAAATTCTTCAAATGTTGCACTTGCAGGCGGTTATGAATCCGTAGGGTATTTTAGATATAATATAGTTATTGCATGGGGAACTCAAAACAATCCGGCAGTTTTAAAATTATTTAACAAAGATACTTCAATACAAATTGATTCATTTTCGTTTCCTTATAGAGATTCGGGAATGTGGTTTGAAGAAATACACGACGGCTTGATCATGATTCCAATGTTAAGAACCGGTAGTTATAATTATGATTTTGGAATATACGACATTAATAATAATACATTGTACCCCGTCAATATTGCTTCATTAAATTTAAGTAATAATATAACAGACTTTGGTTGCCTAACAGTTGGAGGTTTAAACAATTCTTCAAAAATATCAAATCCTTTATACCTTGCAACAATAAACAATTTGTCAAGTCCCGTGACAAAGACGGCGGCGCAGACAATGAAGGTAACATACACATTGACGGAGGCATAAAAATGAGTGAGTGGTGCGAAATTACCCTTGTTATTATGGGAGGCGTGATCACAATTTTGACATTGTGGAACATGATAGAAGATAGGGTAAAGAAAACAAAGGCCCCGGCAGACAATTTGACAGAACGTGTTGCATTAATCGAGCGCAAATTAGAATTTGAAATTCGGGCGCAGTTTGCAGAATATGACGCCCGATTCGGCAGGGACAAACAAAAAATTGAATCCTTGGAAGAAGGCAACAAAATAATTCAAAAAAGCATGTTGGCCTTGTTGGAACATTCCATTGACGGAAACAACACAGACGGATTGGTAAAGGCCAAAAAGGAATTAAGCGAATATTTAATAAATAGATAGGAGGGCATGGCATGAATAATAAGGTTTACGACGTTTTAAAATACATATTTTTTTATGTATTCCCGGCAGTCAATTTTTTATGGGGCGTTTTATATGTAGTATGGAACATTCCCCATGGCGAAGCAATTGCCATTACAATTGCAGGCGTGCAAACTTCTTTGGGAATCCTTCTTGGAATTTCCAACACAGTTTATAATAAAAAATTGGGAGGCCATGACGCATGACAGGAAAAGAATTTGCCGCAAAATGCATGGAATTGTTAAATTATAAAACGTGTTATGCAAAGGGAACATTTGGCCAATATGCAACAAATGCAACAATTAATACAAAGGCCAAACAATACCCGGCATGGTACACAAAGAAAAGAATTGAAATGTTGAAGGCATTGACAGACGACACAAGGCTTTTTGACTGCGCAGGCGTTGTCAAGGGTGTGTGTTGGAATTTTCCCAACATTGTTTATAAGTCAAACGGCGTTTCCGACATGAACGATCAAATGTTATGGGACGCATGCAAAGAACGTTCAAATGACTTTTCAAAAATTGAAGTTGGTTCCCTTCTTTGGATGCAAGGACATGTTGGAGTTTATGTTGGAGAAGGAAAAGCCATTGAATGCACCGCTTCTTGGCAAAATAAAGTCATGCTGACTGCCGTTTCAAACATTGGATCCATTCCCGGTCTTAATCATAGAAGATGGACCGGCCATGGCAAGTTGCCATTCATAACATATGACGCAACAGGTGGCCCAAATTCGCAAGAAGCGAACGCAGGCGAAGAAAAACCCGTTGGCAATGTTTACGTTGTAAAGGCGGGCGATACGTTCACGAAAATTGCCAATAAATACGGCATGACAAATGCGCAGTTGAAGGCATTAAACCCGCAGATAAAAAATATTAATATAATTCATGTTGGCGACAAAATAAACGTGAAGGCCACAACGACTGCGCAGGCTCCGAAAGACAATGCGCAATATTATGTTGTAAAGGCAGGGGACACGGTTTCAAAAATATGCGCCATTTATAATATTTCAAAAAAAACCTTCTTATCGCTAAACCCCGGAATAAAAAATCCGAATATAATATACAAAGGACAAAAGGTCCGGGTTAAATAAAGGAGGCTTTTATGAATGAAACCAATTTTTATGCATGGCATGAGGGCGACATGGCCCGCATGGAACGTGCAAACAAAAGGTTGTGGGTTGTCATTATTATTTTAATTGTGGCACTTTGCGGTTCAAATGCGGCATGGATCCTATACGAAGCACAATTTGAAGTTGTGGAAGAAACAACACAAATTGAGGCCGAACAGGAAACCACAAGAGGAAATAATTATGTTGTGGGATGAAATTACAATGCCGAAACAAAAAGTGAAGATAACAAAGACAACTAAAAAAAGGGTACGCAAGACCGGCGGAAAGTCCGGATATAAGAAATGCAATATGTGTCATGGAACAGGAAGGATTAAGGTATGAGGAATTACACAAATTCCGAAATAATTGAAAGTATTCAAGAATTAATTCATTCCGAAAGAGATAGGGCCATATTAAAACGCCGCCTTGTTGACGGCATAACATATGAGAAATTGGCCGAAGAATTTGATTTGTCAGTGGCACAAATTAAACGCATTGTTTACAAATGCGAAAATATTATTTTTTAAGGAGGAAAAGACAATGACAATTGAAGGCAATTAGAAACAAAAATGAAACGAAAATGCAATGAAAAGGCACTCGAAACACGGGTGCCTTTTTTATATTCTTAAATTAATTGGAGGGCTTTAAATTATGGATATCGAAAAAATGTCAAATGTTCTTATAAATAGGCCGGATTTGGCCGATATTCCCGAAATTTTAATTTTGCGTGTTGCATGTGCAATGTTGGAAGTCATAAACAGTGGCGAATGTTTCAAGGAGATAGATTCATGTATATAAAATATAATCCGAATCCTACCGGACGTTTTGTTGAGGACTGCGCAATTCGTGCAATTGCGAAGGCATTAAACACAGATTGGGAAACGGCATATGCCAATTTGTCCATGAATGGGTATGCCATGGGCGACATGCCGAATGCAAATTCAGTTTGGGGCGCATTGTTGCGGCAAAATGGGTTTTATAGGGAGGCAATACCGAACACATGCCCGGAATGTTACACGGCCGCAGACTTTGCAAAAGATCATCCCAAAGGCGTTTATGTTTTGGGGTTTGGGAAACATGTTGCAACAATTAAAGACGGAAATTTATTTGATTCTTGGGATTCGTCAAACGAAATTCCGCAATATTTTTGGTATAGGAAGGAGAATTGAAAATGGCATTTAATCCGAATTATTACAACAATTATTATGGCGGCAATAATAATTACATGCCGCAGGCCCCGGCGCAGAATATGCAGACATTACAACCCCAAATTCAAAACAATGGGTTTGTCATGGTACGCAGTGAGGCCGAAGCACGCAATTTTCCCGTCGCATTAGGGAATTCGGTAACATTTAAGGACGAAACGGCCCCTTATATTTATTCAAAGACAATGGGGTTTTCACAACTTGACAGGCCCATTTTTGAAAAATACAAGTTAGTCAAAGAAGAAATAAAAGAAACATTGCCCGGAGGCAATGAGGACATAAAAGACGAATTGAAACGCATTTGGGCAGAAATTAATTTGTTGAAGGGAGCAAACAATGAACAGTCCGCAAAATTTAATTCAAATGTTAATTCAATTGAAACAGGATCCAATGAGGATGCTGAATATGCGGTTTAATATTCCGCAGAATTTAAACAACCCGAATGATATTATTCAACATTTACTCAATACGGGGCAGGTTTCGCAGGCGCAGGTCAACAATTTAATGCAATTAAGAAACAACCCCCAAATTCAACAACTTTTTAATAATAAGAGGTAGCGGCCGGACCTTTTATTATAAACGGGCCATGCGCAAAGAGTGTGGTTCCTAACATTTAAAAATTAAATGGAGGTAAAAAACAATGGCAATTACAGACGAAAGCAACGGCATGGTAATGCCCGTTGCACCTATGTACGGCGGCGGAAATGGCGGCTTTGGCGGCGGTTTTGGCGGCGATTGGGGATGGATAATCCTTCTTTTATTATTTGCAGGCGGCGGATGGGGCAATGGCTTCGGAGGCGGCTTTGGCGGAAACGGAAACGAATTTGCTTGGTTATTTAATGGACAGCAGGGCATTAATTCAAACACAAATAACGGGTTCAGAGATGCTATGCTTAACGATGGTATTACATCTATCCGTGATGGTATTTCAGGTCTTTCAACTCAGCTTTGTGGATGTTGTTCCGATATGGAAATGGCACTCGCAAATGGTTTCTCTAGTGTAGAATCTGGAGCAAATGCAAGACAGATGGCTAATATGCAGACAATGTTCGGCATTCAGTCAACCTTGCAGAACAATGCCGCAGATAACAGAGCAAGCATTGCAGACCTTAAATACACTGTCGCTACAGAAAACTGTGCCGACAGAGCAGCTGTAAACGATGGTATTAGAGATATCATCACAAATAATACGGCTAACACTCAGGCTATTCTCGATAAATTATGTGCATTGGAGTTAGATAACTTCAAGCGTGAGAACGAGAACCTTAGAGCACAACTTAATATGGCTAATCTTACAGCATCACAAACGGCACAGACAGCTCAGTTAATTCAAGGACAGAATAATGCCGTAGATAATTTGTATACACGCCTTTCAAATTGCCCCGTACCCGCAGTACCTGTTTATGGAAAGACTAATATCTTTTCTTGCAACAATGGTTGCGGATGTGGCTCCTTTTAGGGGGTGATTCCTAATGGCAGAATATATCGGTTTGAGTCCTCAAACTGTCGTATTAGACAGAGCAGTGACATTTAACTCGTCTATTCCTTGTACCAACGGAAATATTTATCATGAAGATGGTAGTGGAATTTTTATTCTTAGAGGAATCACAAACAACTGTTTCGCAAGATATGAAGTTACATTCAACGGAAACATTTCTACATCAGAAGATATAGTACCTATCTCAATAGGTATTACAGAAAATGGAGAAGTAAAAGAAGAAAGTATTGCGACTTATTCTCCTACTGAAACAGATGCTTTAGGTAATGTGACAAGTACCACAACGGTAACAGTTCCCAGAGGTTGTTGTTTTACTGTAGCAGTTAGATATGTATCAAATGATGCAACTCCTGCTCCGGAGATCAACGTAAGCAATGCTAGTGTGAGAATTGTTCGCACAGCGTAGAAAGGAGTAGATATGCAAGTATTAAAAGAATTATGCTATCTGCTCGAAGATGAAATTGGACAGGTAGTTAAAAAAGGTGAACTTTCTCCTACTGAATTAGACAATGTATACAAAGCCGTAAAGACTATGAACTACATTGAAACTATTAAGGCAATGCAAGATTACAATGCTGAAGATTATTCACAAGGCAGAAGGATGTATGACGGCAATTCTTATAGATATAATCCTAGTTCAAGTTATGGAAGAAGATATTCCAGACATAGCAAGGAAGAAAAGATTGCCGAGTTAGAGCATATGATGGAGAACGCTTCTTCGGAAGAAGAAAGAAGAGCAATAATGGAAGCCATCAGAACAATGGAGAAGTGATAATATTACAAGAGGGAGTCGAAAGACTCTCTTTTGTTTTATATAAATAAAAGGAGGTATAGTTATGGATTTTAACATTTTGGGAATCATTGCTGTTCCCGCAATCTCAATCATTTGTTACCTTGTAGGCTTAGGGGTTAAAGCATCTCCTCTTGATGACAAGTTCATTCCTATCATTGTAGGAGTAGTCGGTGGTATTTTAGGTACTGTTGCTTTCTTAACAGGAATGCCGAGTTTTCCTGCACAGGATGTAATCACTGCTATTGCAGTAGGTATCGTTTCAGGACTTGCATCAACAGGTATCAATCAAATTTATAAGCAATTAAAGGGTAAATGATTATGAACCCGAGTGAGCTTCAAAACTTGCTCGGGTATTTCTATAAAAAATTGAAAGGAGAAAATTATGCCAAGATATAGTGACAATTTAGGATTGAGACTTCCTTTAGGAAAGGAATACTTTAATATTAATACGTGGAATACTAACATGAGATTGTTAGATGAGGCGTATGCTTTACTTAGAGATTCTTCGGGAACTACTCATGCAATTCCTGCTGATATGGTTAGATTTGATAATACAGGAACTAACATTTCGGCAACGAATGTTCAAGCAGCAATCGAAGAGATAGCGAAAGAAACTGTAGAAACAAACACATTCTTTATTGATGTGACCGAAGATATAACAATAACAGTTGCAACATATGACCATGCTTATTTTGTATTGGCATTTGGAAACACTGTACCAGAAGTAACATTTGTACCATCTATTCAAGAGCAGGATTTTGTATGGTTAGATGGAGAACCGAGTTTTCAACCTAACTCAGTATATGAATTGTCGTTCTTACATTTATGTTGCAAATGGTTTAAGAGGTGATAGATATGGATACTATGCTTTTAAGAAGAAGATTAATGGAACTTGTTGTTGAACACGAAGAAGAGGAGGAAGAAGAGGATGCCGAGACAGACGGATAATCTACATTTGATACTTCCTCTGGGAAGTAAGTATTGGAATCTCGATACATGGAAAACTAATATGGAGATTCTTGATAAGGCATTTACTGAATTACAAGGACAAATAGAAGCTCGTTTAACAGCAGATAATCTGTCCTACGATGATACAGGAACTCCTTTGAATTCAACAAATATTCAAGACGCTATTGTAGAACTCAATAGTAAATCGTCATCGTTTAGAATTATAGACGTTGAAGAAGACATGACAATTCCTGTTTCATGTACTGCTCATGATTATATTATTTTAAACTTCTATAATACATTACATAACGTAACATTCGTTAAGAGCGATGCAGAGCATCAGGGAGATTTTGTATGGCTTAACGGCTCCCCTCAGTTCGAAGCTAATGCCACATTTGAAATATCATTCTTACAACTCAATGGTATTTGGATGAAACAAGAGGGAATAGATTGGAGTAGATTCTTTAATTACTACATTGAAGATGATACATTTTATATACGCTCAATTAAGACAGACGTATGGTATGAATACTTTGATAATTATGACTTTAGAATTCCATCCGTGATAGATGGTTTGCCCGTAGTCATAGATAATAGATAGGAGGAGAAAGATGGGCTATCAATTTTTATCTAACTTTAAATACAGTTACAACGCTTTCTCACTCGAATTCGATGAGGGCGTAACTTTTAAAAACGGAAATGCAAGTACATTGTTTGATTATTGCTATGGGTTTGAGCCAACACAACCTCTTAATGTCCCCGATGGTACAACAAACTGTTATAGAATGTTTGGCTATTGTAATAATATGAATCAGCCTGTTTATATTCCAGAAGGTGTCAACAACATTGCAGAAATGTTCTATGGCTGTAAAATGTTAGACCAAGACATGTACGTGCCTTATCATGTAAATGGCAATTCTTTATTTGGTGGATGTGCCAACTTTAATTCGTGGGTTGATTTTGATGATAATATTGATACGTTGAGAAACACATTTCTATATTGTTCTAATTTTAATCAAAATTTAATCTTGCCCATGAATATCCAGCATCTCCCTTACACGTTTAGACAATGTTACAACTTTGACCAAAATCTTTACTTACCCTATGGTATTGACACTATGGGTTACACTTTTCAAAATTGTAACAATTTTAATCAAAATTTATACGTTCCTAATAGTGTTACTTCAATGAATGGAACGTTTGCAGGATGTACAAATTTTGACCAAGACATTGTCTTGCCTGATTCACTTATATATATGGGCGCTACGTTTTCAGGTTGTAGTTCTTTGAGTTATAATATTCAAATTCCAGACTCCGTAGTACACACAAGCAGCGCTTTCATGCAATGCAGTTCATATAATTATTGTCCAACATTACCTAGTGGTTTGGTTGAAGCTACATCCATGTTTGCGGGTTGCGGCATTTTTGACCAACATATAAGTTTGCCAAGTGGAGTGAGGTATATATCAGGCATGTTTAGAGGATGTAATATCTTCAATCAAAACATAGCAATTCCATCATCTGTGGTCAGTGCGGTGGGTATATTCCAAGATTGTCCGAACTTAAATCAAAGTATTGAAATGAGAGTGTCAAGTTTAACAAGTGCTGACAGCGCATTTATGAATTGTGTCAATTATTCCGCTCCGATTCATTTAAGTCCTAATTGCTATTCTGTTGAAAATATAGCGGCTCACACAAAAGTAAGGAGTGTTACACTAACGGCATCTCATTATAACTTCAATAATCTAGTAGGTATATTTAATACAATAGATGAGGACTATCATTTAAGTTTAGGAAGTTTGAATCCTTCTACTTATGACATAAATAATGAACAATGGATAATAGGTGATGTTCTTCATCACCTTACCATGCCTGCCAATGCAACGATATATAACTCCATTTATAGACAGAATTATCCAGCAACAACAGTCGGTTCTCCGGGACAGATAGAGGCAATTTTTGGTGCTTATTATTATAAGTATAACGGTTATATATACCAGCCTCAAACTTGGGAGGAGTACAATGGTTCTTCTTATTGGAGAGATAATAAACGAGCATCTATTCTTAGGGCTTCATGTTCTTATTACAATGCAGAAACAGGAAACTGTATTGCATTTTATCACGATTGGGCAAATGCTACTTATAATAGTCTTACAAACCAAATGGACGCACCTAAGTATGCGTGTGTTATAACTTTAGTTTAATAAAAAAGGGGCGTATCCATAATCGGATACGTCCCTTTTTTTTACTCTTTATCTTCTTTTTTCTCCCATCTTGGACATATAATATGCATTCTTCCATCTTGTTCTTCTGGATGACATTCTTCCAATAAATGAACACAATTCATACATCCTTTGTAATCATCGGGAACTATGTAACCATATTTAATCATACTGACATCCCCCACAATCCCAAAAGCAATCATGGTCTCTGCATCCTACAATGTCCATGTAATTGTTATGGTAAATTCCACCACACTCATACTCTTGTGACCATGCGTTACATTCAGAATCTCCAGTTTCCCATTCTCTTATGACCTGACCTTTATTGTGTGTGCATGTTTCTCCATTCATTTAATCACCAACCCTTCTAATAAACTAATAGCTTCAGCTTAGTAGTTAGCATATTTGTCGCAATAAATCATGGGTGTCCCATCAGAATTAACTAACAATGTAAATGTACCTTGATTGTTTACACCATTAGATACAGCATACATAACTTTAGTATCTTTGTGATATACAATTCGATAACTAACATTTGTCTCAGTAGTAACAAACATTGATGCATTCATAGCAACTGGTGATTTATCTGTTGTGTCAGCACATCCAATAGCACATCCTAAAAATCCAAACAAACAAATGCAGCTAAGTAATATTAATATCTTTCTCTTCATGATTTACTCCCATTCATTCTTTGCTCGCACCATTCCTCGAACTTAGCCTTGTCGACTCTCCATCCAGATTGTAATCTCATAGCAGGAAAATCGTCACGCTTACATAAATCATACGCTTGATTTAAACCAATCTTGAGGATTTGTTGAATTTCTTTAATTGTATAAAATTCCATATTTTCCATAATTATTCTCCTGTTGAACCAAATCCTGTTGAACCAAATCCCCCATTATCTCTTGGTGTTTCATCTACTTCTGTAACCTCAATTACTTTCATTTTGCATACTGGTTGCATAATGAGTTGTGCTATTCTATCGCCACTTCTAATTAACTGAGGTTCGTTAGAACGATTATAGAGTGGAATAAACCATTCTCCTCTGTAATCCGAATCGATGACACCAACCCCTTGAGCAACTACCAATCCCTTTTTAGTAGCCCATCCACTTCTTGAATAGATAAGTGCTACATAATCCCTACGGAAACTTGTACAGAATCCTGTTGGAATCTTTACTGTTTCATTAGGCTGAATAACAACATCTTCATTAAGGAAAGCAACAATATCGAATCCAGCACTTCCGAGTGTTCCTCTAATAGGAAGTTCTACTTCGGGGTCTAATTTCTTAAACTTGACGATTGCTAAAGATTTATCATACTCTTTACGAGGAATAATCTCATAGCCTTTTTGTTCTGTTTCTCCATCCTTTTTCATTATTGTAAAATCATCTTTCTTCCAATTACTTCTTCTCAACTTCTTTGATACCTAACCTTTCTAAATTTTCTACATATAATTTGTTTATTTTGTAAATGTATGAATCAGTGTTTGTATTATGATTAAAGAACGCATGGTATAATTCTCCTGTTTGTCCGTATAAATAACACTTGCATTCACCATTTATTGAACTGACTATTACCTTGCCCAATAATAAAGGCTTTCCAGAATCTCCTTTGATGATTGGAAATTTTAAATAAAACAACTCTGGTGCTTCTAATACTCTATGGAATCTTAAGTATTTAAGTCTTTCCTCTGTATGGTTCCTCATCTTAAATTTCAATTCAGGGATTCTGTCTCCAATTTTCATAGTTTATCAACCTCACCAACTAATTGAATTAATCTGTCTTCTACATATTCTACAGTTCTTATTGTTCCTGTTCTTGGTAGCACTGGTATTTTCTGCATATTCAACAGTGTTAATACCATTGGCTTTTCTCCCCAAATTTCTTTTACTCTGTTCAAGTCAGGTTTATCTCCATTCCTATCACATGTAAATGCTATCCAAAAGCGGTCATCATTAAACGGAAAGGTCTTTCCTGTGTAGGATATCTTCATACAGAAAGTATATTTATCATTGATTTCTGAAAAATTCTTATCGTAGAGAGGATGACCTTCTTTGATTTGAATGTATCCACATCTGTAACCTAAATCGTCTATTGTAATAACGCAGTGATAACCTTTGTAATTGAATTCTTTTTCTATGTAGTCCATATTAATACCCAATATAATTGTTAATGTATTGTATTGCACGAGCGTGTGTCAAAATTTGTCCATCAACATTAAGAGCAGGACACGCTAATATGCCTAAGTCTTTCATCTGCTCAATATCAGTACAAGTCTGGTATTGTATACCTTTATCTTTCATAGCACGTTCCATCGCATAACAATCTTTTGTATTATTCGTATAAAGTATAATCATATCTATCTCCTATATCCATTGTGTTATTATATCAATCAACCGCTCGCAATTCGAATCTATTAAAACATCTACTAAAGGTAAATAACGAGGCGGTACTCCTTCATCTTGAACTCCTGCAACAGGAACATCATAACATTGAGCTATAGTTAATAGCTGTAGATTGGTGTTTGTGTTGTCGGAAAGATGAGAGATTAACATGTTTGCTCTTCTCATTGTCTTTTTGGCAGGAACAAAATCCAACAGATAAGACGTATCACATTGTTTAATCGTTACAGGGATACTAAGTTGAGAATTTATTAAATCCGTCACATCTCTTAACCATTCTTTGCTGCCACATAAAACAATTGTTTTCATTTGCTCTTCTCCTCTTTAAAACAGAATTCATAATTTTGGCATTTCTTACATTTTTTATGTTGAATCAAAAGCAATATCAAAGCGTTAAACACCATAAAGAAAATAAATGTAAGAACTCCTATCATTATTTTTGTGAAGATAATCATTTGTGTATTTCTCCTGCTAGTAAAATGAATGTCCTACATGGTCTGTAAACTTAAAACTTCTACCATTCCACGAGCTTGTAGGTGTCATACTATGGAAGTATAATGCTCCTTGAGCAGTATCTCCTATTTCTTCAGCATATTCTAAAGCAAGAACAGTATCTTCGGAAATTTGTGTTCTACTGTAAACAAATTGATTAGGGGATGTACATACTATTGTAGCATCATTGGAGAAATTATTATCTCCTTCAATCCTGTTTAATATAACACTTGCTACATGAGTCTTTGCTTCGAAATCACAGCCATAAACCTCTGTCTCAATTACTCTTTGCATGAGATATATTTCGTCATCTGTATACTTATCATAGATAGTAGGACGATGTTCGAAGTCGGGATATTTTTCAGTGAATTCTTTATATGCTAAGAACCACTCTTTTTTATCCTCAATCAACATCAACTTGCCATATTCAATATACATTTCCTGTTCGGGAGTTAATGGCTCTTCTACAACCTCTATTATTTCTATGACTTCGGGTTCTTTGCGTTCTGTTTCTATATCGGGATTCAATGGTTTAATCTTACTGATAGACATCGCTATACCAAGTAGAAAACATATGCATCCCAATATTAGAAATAGAATTAAACAGATATGTTGAATCGTTCGCAGAACCTCATTGAACTTTTCTAATTTATTCATTGCTCTCTCCTTTAGGGAGTACGAACTGATTAATTAGACTTACAACATAATCTATATGTTTTTCTCCAATTAATTCTGAAACAGAGAATCGAATAGTGCCATTAATATATTCCTGTGGTACTCCTATTGCTTTTAATACGTGTGATGCTTCTTTGTGGTCTGTATGACAAGCACTGCCTGCCGATACATATACTTCAAAGTCGGTTAAGAATGCCATCAATTTTTCTGCATCTACGTCTTTGAATGATACTGATAAAATGTTAGATGTACTTTCTTCTGGCGTATTGAAGATACAATCAAACACTGAAAGCCTACGTCTTAAATAAGCAATCATATCTTGACAATGTTGCATCACATAAGAATTAGAACATTTGCCATCTAACGAACCAGCCATACGGACAACAGCATCATAATTAGATGTTCCACCTCTTAAATTCTTCTCTTGCGAACCGCCAAAAATAAGGGGTTGCAAAGGGATTCTTGAATATAAGAAACCTACTCCAGTGTCTGTACCGAACTTATGTCCAGATGCAGATAACATATCTACTAAGTTAATGTCTATAGGTATGTGACCAATAGCTTGTACGGCATCAGTATGGAAATAAATATGTTCAGTAAAGTAATCAAGAGTTTCCGTTGCTTTTTTAATTCTTAACTCATTGTGATAATCAATAAACTTTCTAATAGTACGTAAATCTTGAACAGTACCTATTTCATTATTGACAGCCATTATAGATACAAGGACAGGCACACCAGCAGGTATGTCATTAAGTATCTGGTCTAATTCAAGCATGTCAACATAACCATGTTCGTCTACGTCTAAGTAGTGAATAGTATATCCATTCTTTTCCAACCACTCACAACAATTAAGAATTGACGGATGCTCTATTTTTGTGGTAACGATAGTCTTACATCCACATCTTTGTAATGCCCATGAGTTAGATTCACAACCGCCAGATGTAAAATAAATACGCTCGGGGTCACAATTCAAACACATGCCTATTTCTTTACGAGCATCTTCAAACTTGTTTTTATATTCTATTGCATAGGGGCTGTTAACATTAGGCTGACCAAAGTTACCTAAATGTGTAGCAGCATTATCCATGTAAATCATCATAAATCCTTTCTTCTAATCCGTGTTTATCGATTAGAACAGTTAACAAATCGCAAACCAAACCAACCTCTATCGTTTTTACTTGGTGTCCTTCCTTATCAACATTATCATATAAGGGTAATTTATTTATTTCGGCTATAAAATCTTGAATAAAATTCATCTTATTTCTCCTTTAATCTGTCAGTAATACGAGAGGGTTGAATTTTGTTTGAGAGTTTCTTGCTCCCCTCAAACACTAAGTAATAATTATGTGTATCAGCATAAGTTATAAAGACAGTATCTGAATTATACTCATATCCATCTCCTAAGATATTAGAAATGTATTGGAATTTCTTTTCATTCTTGTATCTTACGGAGTTAATATAATCAAATTGTTCTTTAGTAATCTTAACTTCAATCATGTTAATTACCTTTATTCTTTCTTCGATGTAGTTATTTTATCATCGTTGACTTTAAAAATCAACCCTTAATTTTAATTATTAAACCATTAAGAAATGTTTTAATTGATTTGATTTGATTACGAGGAATCATATCAATAAGGTTATCGTTCTTTAAAACTGCTACATATCCCCCTCGGTGATGGATAGCCATATCACCGAAAGGAATACCAACAACGATATTATCAATATCTAATCGTTCAATTTCATCGTCTGAATAGAGGAAGAATCCGTAACCTTGAGGATTTTCACCATCAAACTTTCCTATAAAAGTTCTTTCTTCTCCTTCTGTAGTAATAATAATTTCATAATCATTGTCATGATATTCAATATCTCTAAGCATCTTCGTCCTCCAATTCATAATTATAAATATACCAATAACCTTTTTGATTCTTACCGACCCTACCAACATAAACAATATCCATAGGCTTAATCGCTCCGTATTTAGCCCAAGTCCTTTTATCTATATTGAGTGAAGCAGTTCTTCCAGTGCCTATCGAACGTGTTTCTACTTTGTAACACCAAGGGTCTGGAGAATACTGTCCTACTAAAGGCTTAACATCAAGAACAAGAATCTTTGTAGTATCCTCTTTCTTTCCTGTAGTTAATTCAATATAGCCCAAGATTTCATTCTGCCATTTCATCTTTTCTTTATATGTAGGCGGTTCTTCTTTAAGACATTCTTTAAATATATCTGCAAGTAGATTAGGCATCTCGTTAGTAATAATTCTCCAAGACTTTGACTCGCTACCGTCTTTATTTATACCAACGGCATAATAAGGTAAGAGCGAATTTAATAATTCATCTGCTTTATCTTTTGCAACTTGTTTAGCAAATCCTTGTTTGAGTATATCCCAATATTCAATGAATTTGAGTAAAGCATTTTCATTACCAAACTCACTAAAATAACCTATTTTAATCAAAGGAATGAGTTTAGCAGACTTTATTGAACGGTCATCGAGATATTCAAGAGCTTCAACAAACGTATCACAACATTTACCACATTCGTAAAGCGCATCTGCAAATTGATTGCTATAACCTTTAATAGATGATAAAGCATTGTTGATTGCATTATGTTCTTTATCCATGGTTATTGTTCTATTATCCTGTCTAAATCTGTAAGGAGGAAATTTTATGTGGAAATAATGCTCCGCTTCTTCTTTGAATTTATTAAGCCTATCTTTATCTCCTTTCTCATTAAGGATGTTAAAGTATGTTTCATAAAATTCAAGTGGATGATATGCTTTCAACCACGCTTCATAAAGGCTGTCAAGAGCTACAGAATAGGAATGACTACAATTAAATACATACCCAGAGCCATCTTCTATTATTTGCCAAACTCTGTGAGCAGTTTCTTCGGCTTTTAGTTCTGTTTCGCTTTCATCTTCTATGAGTTTTTTCTTAAAACCGTTAATGAATAAGTCTTTGTTTTTCTTAACTTCTGCTTCTCTCTTTTTAGCAATGGCTTTAATAACCGCATAACATTCACTCATTGGTATTCCAGCGTAGTTAAGAGTTAACATTGACTGTTCTTGATATAACACAAATGAATTAGGCATTTCTTCGGTCTGCAAAAGATTATCAAAAGTGGGAATGTTATATTCAAAATGCTCTCTTGACTCAAATATATCATACATTGATTTAAACCCGGGGCGAACTGCCGCAACAAATGCACATAATTCTGATATGTTTGTAGGGGCATAGGCACCAACTTTAGTCGAGCTTGATGGTTGTTCAACCTGATTAAGACCTTTTGTGCATTGTTTTTTGTACAAGCTCCAGACCTTATCATCGTTTTCACATCTTTTAATTAATTCTGTAGAGGAGAACGGTTCCATGCCGATACGCTCAAAGATTTTATAAATGACTTCTACAACATTAACTTTAAGCCAGTCATTCTTTAAGAAGCCGTATTTCTCTGCCCATTTACCATCCATACAACAACAAACCTTACCTTCGTTGGTTGCGGATTTAACGAAAATATATCCAATTTCCTTTCTAAGATTGCCCTCATAAACCAGAGACGCACAATTATGAACAATAATGTCGTTTACACAATATGTATGAGAGTCTTCGACTTCTAAATTGTAAACTGTTTGTGTATCTCCAAACATCTCATAATTTCGAAATCTAACCCAAATTCTATTTTGTTCATCTACAAAATAGTAATCCTTGGAACGTCTGCTGGTGTTAAATCTTGAGATGTATTGTTCATGCCCCTCAAGTAATCTTCCATCTAAATAATGGTCTTTTCTTTTTACTTTTCTGACTCCTACATACGTTCCATAAACTTTTGTTATACATTGAGACATAGTAAGTGCTAATTTTTTACTAATAGTGGTGGTATTTATAGCGTTAGGGCGAACACAACCATCTGCTGAGATGTACCCTTCCACCATTGACTTTACTAATTCTTTTGGCATATCTATCACAAAATTGGGAACAAATTTGTTTCCTGCCCCTCTACCAAATTGCCAAAAGAAATAATATAAATNNGATTAAAAGCCACACAAATAGTAATAATATATTCACCGGGTCTATTATAATAGAATTTTTTAAGCCAGCCGTCTCCAAGATACCTTCCAACAATCCACCAGAATATCTTATTATCTGTTGGAATGTCTGCGAATGTATAAGGTATTGACTTATTATTAATAGTTCCTACGCATAGGAAATCGTTATTCTTTAAATCTTTTGCAGAAATCCATTCTTCATCAGAAAATTGTCTATAATTTCCTTTTCCTCTGGTCATATGTTTACAAAGAAAGGGATGATTTGGTGTAACCTTCATCTTAGGTCTGCCTTGAATATCAATAATGCCAATAGGAGAATGTTCAGTGACAAAAGTATTTGTAACCATTTTGTACTCATTTTCTTTTGTCAAAACCATATCGCCAATACAAACCTTTTTAATTGGCATCAACCCATCAGAAGTATTGATTAATTCTTCTCCGTCAAAACAAGGATGAGGAGAGACAGACGAAACCACACCGAGATAATCAGTGCTTTTAAGATAAATATCTTTGTACTGTTCATCAATATAATCAAGTACATCAATGTCATCTTTTTCATCTTCATCTGCTTGAGCAACTGCTTTAATATATTTTTTAATCTGGTCAGATACTTGATTTGCCGTTTCAAAATCTATGTTCTGAGATTTGGCATACATTTTCCAAGCCGCCGAAGGTTTCAACTGCTGAAATGCTATCATCTGTTTGGAATGTTCATAACCTAATAATTCTTCTTGCGCTTCCCAAAACGGCTCTTGTTTTGCTACGTTCATATCAATATCTGCCAAAGAGTGTGTCTCAAGAATACGAGTAGGACTCATAAATCTTTCAGGGTACATCTTAACCTTTGCGGATATTCTATCAATAGAAGTAAATCCTAAAAGTTTCGTAATGAAGAACGATGGACACGAACCGCGAGAGGTCAATGTCAACTGTCCACCTTTCTTCTTGCCTAATTCAGCAATAGCATAATCCAGTAAGAAATAATCCGAGTGGAAAGTTGTTTTAACAATGTCCAATTCATATCTTATCTGCTCTTCATATTCTTCCCAACGTTCCATCGGAACTTCTTCTTTATATTCATCCCATTTATTCCATATAAGTTCTTCAAGTTTAGCATCTCGTTCTTCTTGAGTAAGTTCTGGATATAAAGTAGGCATCTTAATATCGTGATTAAAGATAGGACAATCATATTCTTCAACTTTAAGGAAAATATTTGTATTNNTTGTGAGAGAGAACGCACTGCTCTACAAATCTCTTGTATGCGGTTTCTCCATCGGGATAGTCCATATACCAACCTTCTTCATCAGGATATTCCATACCTTTAGATTTAATGTATTCATCTCTGTCTAAAGCACCCTTTTCGTCAATATAGTGAGAGTCACAACCCATTATGATTTGGAAACCATATTCTCTTTTCAGTTTAAGGATATGCTTATTAAGACGTTTCTGAGGCTCTGTATTGTGATATTGTACTTCAAGGTAGAAATTATTACCAAAGTGTTCTTTCATGCGTAAGAAGATAGAATCTGCGTCTTCATAATGCCATCCAGCAATGCAAGCTGAGGTCACGACAACATCGTCAGCCGGAAGTGAGAGAATCAGTTCTAAATCAATACGTGATTGTCTGTAATATCCGTCAATCGCCGCTTGAGAAAGTATATCGTTAATAGCTTGTCTGCCGTTTTCGTTCATAGCGATCAGTACAATATGACAGTTCTTTCCGTCTTTATGACCATTCTCGTCAAGAGCAAGTCTGTCTTTAACCCAATATGCTTCAGTACCAAATACAAATTTAAGACCATACTTCTCTGCTAACTGATGGCATTCAATATAATGACCTTGCCAACCGTGTTCAACAGAAGAGATGATTCCGTGTCCTAATTCGACGGCTCTCTTACAATAATCTTCAAGTGATGTTGCAGAGTCTGCAACCTTTATGTTTGACCAGTAGGTATGTTTATGGTAATTCTGAAATATAATCATTAGTTCTCTCCGTATTCGATAAACTTATTTATAAAATTATGAAAACCTTCAACATCTTCAATCCAACCAGTTCTTGGACTACAACCATAATCACCAAACAAAAGAACACATAACATATAAATAAATTGTTCTTGGCTATAAGGTTTAGTTGATATATTGTCATATCTCTTTTGAACTTTATCTTTCCAAGTTATTATTTCTTCGATTAAACAATTATAATCACAGGCTGTTATTATGGCTTCTACTATCTCCTTACAATTCGTATATATGTTTGTCTAAAATGCCCAATGCCATTGACAAGCCTGTTGCTATGTCATAATTTTCCAAATCGTTATTAAGTTTTACTCTTGATTCCATTTCTGCCTTTATTTTTTCAAGTTCGTCAATAGCAAATTCTCTCTTTTGTTTTTCTACAAACTCGTCTGCTCTTTTTATCATTTCGTTTGTGAGTTCTCTATCTGTCATTGTTTATTCTCCTACCTATAACTTGCGTTCTTAAAATCTTCTTCGTTAAACCAAAGTCCTTCTGCACATATCATACAAGGAATACCGATTAAATCTACTTCGTTATCCGTCAAGTAATCGCAAAAATCTTCAATGTCTAACGAACCAACGGAATATACTCCGTCAACTCGGCTTGTTTCTGAATATCTTTCTTCGCTATCAAACCATTTATTCAATTTTGTTAAACTATCTTCGTCTGTCATTCTTTATTCTCCTTAATCAAAAGATTTAATGCTCTTTGGTAATGGTCTTTCGTTTCGCCCTCTGTATGTTCCACGGCAAATTGTAAATTCCTTTTGGCAAACTCTAATATTTCAAGTGCTTCTATTGCCATATCAATACTATCATCTTTAGGTCTGTAAGATACATCAGCCTGTGCTAACATTAAATCTGTTCTCGCTTCTTCAAGTGTCATTCTGTTTCTCCTTTCAGTTCGGATATATGTTTGTCCATGATTTGTATAGCAACGGTTTGATTTAATAAAATTCTATCTTCAAATTCTTCCTTTATCTTTTCAAGTTTTTCAACCACATCATTGTCGGTGTAAATTCTTGACAAGTCCTTTTCACTCAACAAACCTTTGTGAACAAGTCCTTTTAACCTGATTTTTAAACTATTCGGCATTGTTTTCTCCTTTGACCTTTTTCATAAAATCTGCAATATCAACTATTGTTGGGTGATATTTCTCGAATAATTGAAGAAACATATCACAAAAGAATTTGTTGTTTAAAGCAATCCCAGAGTTCATAAGTTCTGTTCCGTCTAACTCTTTTTTGGTTTTACGGATATATTCTAATGCAATTTCGTTTTCGTTAGGTTCTTCTTGGAAAGTCAACATTCCATAATTTGTCAATCTCATTCGTTTTCTCCTTTCAGTTCTTCACATTTTTCAACATACTCTGCAATCACTTTGGTTTGAAAATCAACTACTCCTCGAACATAATTTCCTAATTCAGAATCATTTCCCTTTCTATCAAATTTATTTGCTTCAATTCTAATTAACCTATATGCTATTCTTTCTGTTTGCTCTGTTGTAATATTCATTTATTCTCTCCTTTCAGTTCGGATATATGATTGTCTATAACTTCTGCAACAGATTTTCTTTGTATGTAACAATCTCCCGTTTCATTAAATGATAAATCAGGATAATAAATCTTATCAATTTGTGCTATTTCTGCCTTTATCTTTTCAAGTTCTTCGATAGGAATAAGTTTTACCCCCGTCTAATTCAATACTGTCCGTCTTGTGACATTCTGTTGTTTCAAAACAGTTAAATTCTTTATTATAGTGTATCTTCATTCCTGTTCTCCTTTTAGTTCGGATAACTTATCTCTTAAATATTTATGTACTTCTGCATAATCAATCCGATGGCTATTATTTTCTTCTCGATAAAAGAAAGTACAATTACCTTTTTCAAGAATTTGTTCTACTGCATATTTACAACTTCTTAATATCATTTCTTCATATGTCATTTATTCTCTCCTTTCCATCAGTATGGATTAACATAAACTTCTCCTTTCAGTTCCGCTATGTGTTTGCATATTTTCATAAAAATATCTTCGGTTAAAATAAAATCATAATTCATATCTTCAATTTCTTGAGCAAATTCTTCGAGTGTACTAATTGCAACACTGTTTGAATTTTCTAAAGATTTCACTGCCATATCCATCGCTTCTGAAAGTATTGTGTTATTTGACATAAAAGGATTGTGTAAATTTAGTGTGTCTATCGCTTCTCGATTTGTCATTTATTCTCTCCTTCCAGTTCACTATATATTTCCCAATAGCATCTCTCACAAACTCTTGTACAACCTGTAATAGATTTTAACGGACTACCTTGAAACATAACAGAACGATAAGTAGGTCTTTCTTGTTTGCATCTATCACATATAAACTTGCCTGACACATAGTCGTTATATGATTTTTCCATACTTTCAAAGATTTCATCTATCCTATCTGTCATTCTTTATTCTCCTTATCTTCGATATGGTCAGCAATGATTGACAAAGAAATTGCAATGCTCGACAATAAAGTGACCAACCATTCGTCTGTATTTGCCTTATTCGTTGCAAGTTCAATTGATTTTAATGTTTTTTCTTCGTTTGTCATTGTTCATTCTCCTTAGTCGTTACTTATCCTCATTTTCTATCTTGATAATTACGTTCTGTCCTGTCAATTCTTTGTAAAGACTTTCTGCTTTTTCGCCCGTGAATATTTTTATTACTGTTGTGGACATTGATAAGAAACCACTTTCGCTAACGCATAATGTAGGTATATCTTCATTTGATTTATCATAAGTTATTGTTAATGTTCTGCTCATTTTTATTCTCCTTTCAGTTCGGATATATGTTTATAAAGAATAGATATACAAATCATTCTTGCATTTGTGTTTGGACATTCAGACAAAATTTCTGCCTGTATCTTTTCAAGTTCTTTTATTGTAGATATTTTATCTTCTATTGCTTTCATTCCTATTCTTATTGCATAATAATATTTATCTTGTTCTATACAATCTTCCAATGAGTTACTCATAAGTCTTGGAATAGGAATTTTACCTAAATATTCTACTGCTTCTTTATTATCCATTATTCTCTCCTTTCAGTTCGGATATATGATTGTCTATAACTTCTGCAACAGATTTTCTTTG
>LXOW01405661.1_pt1 | contig 98671 bp, 78 predicted proteins | sample 1368591 | NCBI WGS metagenome assembly LXOW01 (sample SAMN04884650, study PRJNA319009) | bovine gut metagenome | isolation source: Cow rumen | host: Bos taurus | place: Italy: Legnaro (PD) | collected 2014-07-09
GGATCGGGTGCGGGTTTCTGCTGGCCTTCCGGCTGCAGTACCACGGCGGCCTTTCCGCTGAATGACGCTCCGTATTTGATTATTCTTTCCACCCCGACGGAAGTGAATTCCGCAGTATAGTTTTTCGCATCTATCTGACGCAAAGCGTCCTTGGCCTGCTCTTCCAGTTTTGTTTGTAGTTTTTCTGGATTATCCTTTTCGGATTGCTCCGCCTTGTAATGCTTTATTTCAATGATTATTCCCGGCATTTTTCTGACGAAATCCGGCCTTGGTCGCAACAGAATGTCGGCTCTTCCCATTCCTGCCTCGCGGTTGGATTTTATCTCGTATACTGTCCTCATTGTGCTAAGCAGTCCCACCATAAGATTCTGATAATCCTTCTCCTCTGTAAGATCCATATAGCTGCATGAGAACTGTAGAAAATTGTTCAGCTCACGCTGCATCTTGTCCGTGTCATTTGTCAGTATGGCATCGCCAAGAACGTCAGCAGAAATCCTTATCTCGTCGTTCTCTATATGCTTTATTACTTCCTTGGAATACACGCTTTGAATTTCCTTGTTTGGTATTTCAAGGTCTGCGATATAATATCCGTCTTTGAAGAATGCGTTTTTTGCTTTAAGATAGCCTGTCTGTGCCATCATTCCATAGGCTATGGAAGGGTCTTTCTGTATGTCCGTATAGACAATGTTCATGTTCAGGGATGCGTTTGTCTTGCCACCCTTCAAAAGCGAATAAAGAATTTTCTTGTCCTTGGTCTCCATGCTTTTTATCAGATCCCAAAGCATCGCGTTTGACGACGTGCCGGCCCAGTAATCCCTCGGCAGACATTCATGGAACATATAGTTTATCAGCGACCAGGGATTGTACATTTCCGTATGTCCGAATATATATCCGTCGTACCAGTGCTTTACCTCGGCGTACTTTTCCGGCACGCCGTAGTATTCCAGCATTGCCTTTACCTCTTCAGCTGTAAAGCCGAAATGCTCGGAGAACTTCTCGTCAAAGATTGTGCTTACGTTCAGATTGTTAAGACCACTGAAGAGGCTTTCCTTTGAGACCCTTGAAACGCCGGTTATCACGCCCATGTAAAGGCTTGTGTTGTCCTTGAATGCGGCGGAAAGAAAGTTCCTCATGAAAGATATTATTTCCTGATAGAAACCATTGTCAAATCCTGCCTGAATGGGAACATCGTATTCGTCTATCAAGATGACAGGCCTGACCCCGTGATGCTTATGCAGGAGTTCCGAAAGTGTCCTTATGGTTCTTTCGGGAACATCTTTGCTGTGCATAAGGTTCAAAAGTACTTTTGCCTGGTCTTTTTCCACATCGTTAAGTTTATCGCTTTTGAAAATTTCCGTATGTCGGCCAAGTTCCGCAAAAATGTTCTCCCTTATGCTGGAAACAAGCCTGTTGAAGTTGCTGATTTTCTCATCCTTGAATGTTATGTATATTACAGGCCGTTTTCCCTGTTCCGACGTGTATTTTTCTCCTGCCTGCCAGATTTTGAGATGTTTGAAGTAATGGGAGGTGTCTTTTTCGTCCAGAGGCTTTTCAAAAAAAGTCTTCAGCATTGACATATTCAATGTCTTGCCGAAACGACGAGGACGTGTGAAAAGCATTACCTTGGAGTCTTCATCAATAAGATCTTTTATCAGCAAGGACTTGTCAAAAAAGTACTTTTGCTTTTCAATTATTTCCGTAAAGTCGGAACAACCGACTGGCATTTTTGTCTCAATCAGTCTTTCTTTCAGGGTCATAGTTNNGAGCAATTGTGGAAATTCTTTATGAGATAAGTTAATTCTCTCGTAGTAAAATTGATTTTTAATAATGATTTTTGAGAATTGCTCAAAATAGTATGAAAAAAAATGGAAAATTTGGATTGTCAAAATATTTTTGTCTCTGCTTGAAAAAACAGTTTTCATTACGTCCTAAATGCTAAAATATACCTATGAAAACAATTCCGTGGATACAGAACGCAGTTATTTATCAGATTTACCCAGATTCATTCGCAAGGGCGAAAGATCCTGAACAGGCAGGACTTTTTGAGCCTTGGAGCTCGCCGGAAACGCCTTATGGATTCAAGGGCGGCAACCTCAAAGGTGCGGCTGAAAAACTGCCGTATCTCAAAGAATTAGGCGTAGATGCGGTTTATTTCAATCCAATTTTTGCAAGCTGTTCAAATCACCGCTATCATACGCATGACTATTTCAATGTTGACCCAGTTCTCGGCGGAAATGCTGCATTTGATGATTTTCTGCAAAAAGCCCATGAACTTGGAATAAAAGTGATTCTGGACGGCGTTTTCAATCACGCAAGCCGTGGATTCTTCCAGTTCAATCATGTTCTTGAATGTGGGGAATCATCGCCTTACAGGGACTGGTTCATAATACATGATTATCCTGTGCGTGCATACAATTTCCACGAGGGTGAAGGCCCGAATTATCATTGCTGGTGGGGACTGCCCGCCCTGCCCAAACTGAATTACAAGAACAGGGAAGTGCGTTCATTCATACTGAAAGTTGCCGAATACTGGCTTAAAAAAGGGATAGACGGCTGGCGGCTAGACGTGCCGGAGGAAATAAACGGACAGGATTTCTGGCGGGATTTCCGAAAGGTATGCAAGGCGGTAAATCCAGATTGCTATATCACCGGCGAGATTTGGGGCGACGGATCAAAATGGCTGCAAGGCGATATGTTTGACGCGGTTATGAATTACCGGCTAAGCCTGCCCTGTATATGCTATTTCGCTGGCGACAAAATCGGTGTGACGCACAAATACGCCGGAAAACAGCTCAAATCCTGGAACAGGAAAAAATTCATTGATGAAATTGAAAAACTGCTTTCCTCGTATTCATGGGAAACCACGCTAAATCAGATGAACATGATGAGCAGTCATGACACGGACAGGATGCCTACGGCCTACGGCGGCGATATTGCCCGAATGAGGCAGGCCATAGTATTCAGTATGCTGTTCCCCGGTGCGGTAAATATTTATTACGGCGAGGAAATCGGTCTGGACGGTGCGCTTAACAATGGAACACGTCGCACAATGCCCTGGAGCAGGAAAAGCCTGTGGAAAGGCGGCATTTATGATTTTTACCGCAATCTGATTGAAATACGCAAAACCTGCCCAGCGGTAAAAGACGGAAAATTCTCATTCCTGAAGGAATACGACGAGCCTATTCTTGCCTTTGAAAGAAAGAACGAGTCAGGCAGGATTGTCTGCATTATGAACTGTTCTGACAAGACTTTGGAAACAAAAGCCGTTCCCGGAAAAATGCTGATTAGCGATGGCGTACAGTCCGACGGCAGTGGAACATTGAAATTCCTGAACAGGGGCTTTGCAATAATATCAGAAGAGTAAATAAAAGGAGAAATCTTATGAATATTTTGTCAAAATTTATGTTTGCGGCATGTCTTTTCCCTTTCGTTTCTGCCTGCGGCGGAACATCGTCGGGACAGCAGAATGTTGACAATAACGGTATGCCGGAAAATCAGGAAAATGCCGTACAGGAAAATATTGCTGAGACAGGCATTGCCAAGCTGCTTTACATGGGGCATGGCAGTCTGCGTATAACGACGGCAGAAGGCAAGGTTATCTATATTGACCCATTCGTCGGAGACGAGAAAATGTATTCCCCGTCGGCAGACCTGATACTGCTTACCCATAAGCATTTTGACCACGTCCAGACGGACAAGATAAAAAAACGCAACGAGGATTGCCAAATCATTACATGGAAAGAAGCCCTGAAAGACGGAAAACATCAGTCATTTGACCTGGGATATGCAAAGATTGAGGCAGTTGAGGCCGGATACAACAAAAACCACGACGTTAAGGAATGTGTGGGCTACATAATAACACTTTCCGATGGAAAATCAGTATATGTTTCCGGCGATACGTCCACTACAAAACAAATGCCGCAACTTGCGAAAAAAAATATTGATTATGCCTTCTTCTGTGCCGACGGCACATACAATATGGACTTGGACGAGGCCGCCGAATGTGCGAGACTTGTCAAGGCGAAGCACAATATACCGTACCATATCATTTCCAAACAAGGCGTATTCTTTGACAGAAGCCGTGCGGAACAGTTCAATGCCCCTGACCGTCTTATAATAGACGAGGGAGAGGAGATAGAGGTTAAGTAAACACGGAAAAAGTTCCTTTTTTCGTGTTTACAAATTAGCAGTTAGCAATGAGCAATTAGCAATTGTGGAAAGTTCCTTTTGCGTATTGCTATTGTATGTGTAATGTGCTGACAATGTATATGTATTGTCAGCACATTGAATAAAAAGTTTTTTTGCGTTTCTATGTCAATTAGCAGTGAGCAATCTTATCTTTTCTTGTAAAATGGACTCAGATTTATAAATAACTTTTTTAATTTCTCTGGCTCATTACAGTTCTTAAATAAATATTCCAGCAGTTCCTCCTGCCTTGCATGTCCGAGAGTTAAACGATACATTGACAGAATCTTTATAAGCCTTTCATACATAAAGCCGTCTCTACTGAAAGGATACATTGGCACGATTCTTTCTATTTTAACCATATCATCAGTTTTGCTAAGTCCCCAAAAAGGGATAAGGTCAGATGAGCCGTCATGTTTTTCCTGCCTTGCGGCCTCTTCAAACATTTCATTCCATACATCTTTTTTGAATTTTATATTTCCATATCTCTTGGCAACATTCTGTCTTATGGCAAGACATTCAAACCTGTTTATCCGCCCCTCTCTTTGTTCAATATCAATTGGATTTGACGGAAGATTCCAGTGTACAATCTTTCGGCAGTAATTATGAAAATCCAAACCTTCCTGACCTATGGATGTTGTAGCCAGGACAAAAGGCCTGAAAGGAGAATTAAAGGCGTTTCTGATAGTATTTTTCCTTTGCGTGTCGCTATCCCTGCCTTCTCCTTTGTTAAATGCAACAGCAAAATGTGTTCGTATATTTGCCGGATTTTCTCTTTCTCCTTTTATTCTGCTACAGAAATTATTATAGGTATCAGCATTGTATTGAGTAGTTCGGATTGTCATTGCATCCTTCATCTGTTTGTGGATTTCCTTAATTTGCATATTCTCTTGTTCAATGCCGCTTGCAATCAAATGCGCATATTCGTCAAATACGGCTTGAATATTTCCCTGTCTGCAATATGTAAGAACATTCTGCCAGTGCGCATCATCTGATTTTCTTCCGCAAGCAAGCTCAACAGCTGCTGTGGATTCTGCTGTGTTCATGCGGTTTATAAAAATTCTTGCGAGCTGGCTCGGAAAATACGTATAAAAATCCTCATTTTCACACAAATATTTTATGTATGTGCGGTAAATACATATTGCTGGGGAAGCAATTGCCATATCTGTCAGTACTTCCACAAGATCCTTTGGACGTCTGCCAAGATTTCTTGCACTGTTTCTTAATGTTTCAGTAAAAAGTTCCTGAAGAGATTCTATATGCGCGATAAATCCTTTTTTCTTTTTATTATTTTCGTCTGTATAGTCATCATAGTGAGTCTTATATTCTTTTATCCATTCAGAGGCATATTCTTCTCCGTCCATCAAAAGTGGTGCGATATAATACCACCTTTTATCATAATTGCCATTTTTTTGCACAGGAAAATCTGCCAGCTTTTCTGTGATTTTTCCCCTTATATTACGCTGGATTTCCCTTATGCAGAGGTCGTCATTCATGCATTGGACTGGATTATAACACCCGGCAAGAAATTGCGAAGGGTACAGCAGGCAGAATAAAGTCATTGAAGCAGGAATTCCGTTTCTTACGGAAAAATTCATTCTTGCGGAAGGATACCTCTTTTTCTCTTCGTCCTCATTATCCCTATAAAAATAGCGGACATTGCTTTCATCATAATCCTTGGCAAGTTTGCCCACTGTGTTTCGTTCTGCTTCATAAGAAATCAGGCTTGCCAACATTCTAGGAACCATCTCCCATGAGGAAAAAATAATGGTTTTTGAAAATAATGCCGAATCCCTAAATACTCCCTGCATTTCATAATACGGCTTTGAAGGCGGAATCCACAGCAATTTTTCTGCTCCCTGCTGAAAGACGATTTTCATAACGCGTTCAAGCCTTGCATTGTTGCTGGGTATTTTTTCGTAATTGTTAATTTTTTTACGGTTAATCCATAAAGTATCTTTTTTTATCTTTCTTAATTCATGCTCATCAGAGTGTTTCCTAAAATAATTCTCAATATTCCTTTTCAGCTGATAATCCCGCATAAATGACAATATATAGGGAGAAGATTTTACATAATCAACAGGAATATGATAGTTTTCTCCTATTTCATCAAGCAACTTCTGTGCCTGAATATATGACTTTATATCCTGTTCAAGCACTTCCAGCGTAATATCAACATCTTTGTCATCTATAATATCAGCACTTTTATTTTCTGATAGCCTTTCAGTGCGGCATACTGTCTTGTACATTTCATTTTCTGCGGCATTCTTTGCGGCAAGAATGGCAGTATCGCCAATTTTCATTTCTTTTAGCTTGACAGAATAATCCCTCCAGACAGTACGGAAATTTTCCATAGATGAAGCATCGTTATTTAAGAATTTCATTACAGACAGAAATTCGGAATAATGCTCATCAATCCTTTCCTCATCTATTTCCTCAGGAGTAGAATACATTTTGTAAGGAGTTGCCGAAAGCAATAATATTCTTACTTCTTTTGAATCGAAAAACTTTTCTGCCAACATTCCTGTTTCTGAATCATTTCTTTGAATCAGATACTTAAACCTCTGAAATTCATCCATGATGACTAAATCCGGCTTTAGTTTTTCAAGGCTGATTTTGGCAAAAATATGCCGGATATGGCTTATGATTTTTCTCTCTTCTAAATTTTCGTCACGGTGTTTCCGTATGGCACGACAAAACTTCCTCAATCCGTCTATATATCTCATATTATCTTGCCATATTTTTGTTAATTCTTCTGACAGCTTTTTTTTCATGTATTTAAGATACATGCCTTTGTTTTTTTTGTCGCATTCTTCAACATCCTTTTCTAAATTATTCCGCTTGGAATCCCATGCAGATAAGGCCTTGTCTGTCATGGCTTCTTCAAGTTCCGCAATATAATTTTTCAATTCAGGAAGTCTACGCAGAATGGCAAACATCAGTGCCCTCTCTTGCACTGTTCCTGCTCCTGCTGACATGCGGAAAGATGTGTCCGGAGTAAGCGGTATAAGCTGAATATGACTGTCTAAAAGTTCCGTGTCATTCTCCTGCTTAAAAATATTCAGATGCTGCATTGACAGACGAGATGATGATGTGTTTTCAGTTTTTATTTCATTGGTTATCCTAAGTTTGTTGAGATTTTGACCGGCAATTGCGGCATTGGAACATATATATACTACTTTAAGCAGATTGTCTCCCTCCTCCATACGAAGTTTTGCCATTTTTGCCACTACCCCTCTGGCAATTAGGGTTTTTCCAAGACCTACTTCGTCAGAAACAAGAATACGCCTTTGGCCGTTCCTATACAGATAGTCTATGCGGTTTACGGTAGCCCGCTGAAAGTCTTTCAGAAGGCTCATTACCTTCATTTCTATGTTATCAATTTGTTCTGCTGCCTTGGTCATTCAATTTTGCCGCCTTTTTAAATGTGTCATACAGATTTTTGAATTCTTTCAGTATGCTCTCATCTTCTGATAATGTGTTCAATGTATCTTCTATCTCACGGAACTTATAGGGGTTTGTTGCCACTGTTTTTAGCATTTTTTCATAAAGTGCTGGCATAATGTATTTTTTTCTTGCTGCCTTGCCAATGCTGTCGTCTGTTGCGGGGTTGTTTGCTGATGCGGAAGGGATTATGTCATCATCAAGCAGTAATGATATATAACGATAAAAGCCATCCTCGTCGCTGACAACTTCCTTTATGACAGCTTTTTCCCTGTTATCAGGCAGACCGTCTGTCTGGATAATAAGTACACGTTCAACGGTCATTTCAGTGTTGGAAACAGAAACCGCATAGAATTCCGATAACTGCGTTATAGGGATTTTGCTAAAAATTACGTTTTCCCCGAAATCCTCGGCTTTATTGGAAAGCAACGGCCTGACTGTTATTCTATATCCTTTTGCCACAATTTCTTTAAAATTGGGAAAATGAACTTTGACCGAATAGTATTCTCCATCCTCATGTCTTGCAAAGGCATTGGGACTGCTGCGGCTTATTTCCTTTATGATTTTGTTCAGGTCATTTGTCTTGTCTTCATCTTCTGTAATGACTGCGTTTTCTATGTATGCTTGTTGGAACGGATTGTCAGGAGAGTCTTCTTTGCCGCCAAATAGTGAGTTTGCCAGGCTGTCTAAGTTCAGATGACGGTTCTTGAATAGTAGACGGATCATAAACTCTACATTTCCATAAACAGCATTGTGGGAAGCATTCAATGAGCCAAGGTAAAGGGATGTGTCCGATTTTTTTCTGATCATGAACATTTTTGCGTGTATATCCTGCTTCCGTATGTCTCCTGAATCGTCTGAAATTGCTGTTTCCCCATCAATAACATTGTCTTTCATTGTATAAATTGAAAAATTGCTTACATCTTCTGGTTTTAGCTTGCCAAGGGATATTTCCCTTGTAAACAACATATATCTTGCATTCTGAATACGGGAGTTTTTGTTTCTATCATTGAAATTCCTTATAATATCGGCTGAAAGAAATGGCGACATAATTAAAATTTCATGGAATGTTTCTTTAAAAAGACTGGTATCGTAAAAACAATATGCTTTTTCATTGCTTTTCTTTACGCCACATGGGATAAATTCATAATCACGAAATCCTTTCTGATATATCTTAAATTGTATATTTGGCAATTCCTTTATTATTTCGTGGAGTTTCTTTTTCTTGTTTTTTGCATTTTCATCATCAGAATATATTTGATCAATCAGATATTGAACAAAATCACATAAAGGCTTGTTTTTGCGCATTGCCTTTCTTTGCAATGTCCCATCCATATAAAATGCCACGTCCCAGCTGCGATCAAAGGTTAGATTTCTTGACAATACTGCTATGCGGTACAAAATTTCGCCAGATTTGTTTTTATAGCGAATAAGCCAAAATTTAGGATGGAATGACGGATAGGCGGCTATTTTTTTGTTCTTGGCTGTCTTTACAGGGAATACCATTTTCTCCAAAAGAATATATAGCGACGTTGTCTTGTTTGGCAGATGAATCTGTCCGTTTTCGCAGAACAATGCAATCTTATCACCAGTGCGTTGAAGTGCGACAAGCATAGACATTGGATTATTCATAATCTTGCTATCTGGTTCTTCGGATGATCCAAGTGCGAGGCTTGCTCCTATGAGAGCATCCAAATCAAGCGAGTAAGTAGTTCCTACTGCGAAATCCAGGCTATATTCGATCGGAGGAATAAGAATTTCCCCATAATCCAGTCTGTCATTATATGGATTAAGCATAAAGCCCCTCGCTTTCAAAAATATCACGAATTATCACTTTTGCATTGTTAAACCTATAATCCAGTTCTCCGCCGCCAAACCATTCTTCAACATCAAATTCTCCTGGCTTCTTGGTCTTTGCCCTTGACTGTTTTAATTCTACTTCCCTGCGGATAATTTCCGTCTTCATGCCTTCAAGATCTTCGTCAGCCATTAGTTTTTTTGATTTGTGCAGAAACCGACGTAAGGAAAAATTACTTAATCTAAGGCNNTACCAATATGTTATATATGGTTCTCAAAACATATAGGAATGAGGAAAAATCATAAGCGATAGCATAATCATCCCTTATTTGTTTAGGAAAAGAATGTATTATTTCGTCAAGCGATTGAAATGAATCATATTTGCATATTTCTGCTTTTCTGTTTTGCAGAATATAAGCCAACATTGAATTTGGGCAGGAAGTGATGATTTGTTTTTTCAGAAATTCTCCTTCATCTTTGGAAAGTTTTATGTTTAAATTTTTTTCCCATTTTTCTTTATAAGTCGGAATTTTCCAGAACCGCATTCCCATCGGATTACCTGCATCTTTGTCGTCCAGGTCTCCTTCTTCAGCATTGTCATGTCTGTTTCCAAGTTTTTTTAGATTGATTTTCTGTTTTTTTAACTTGCACATCTTTCGTACATATTGATATAAGGAAAATGTCTCGTTTGTGAAAATTCCATAGGTTCTTAGCCCAGACCAATATATGGAAGACGGTGCCCGTTTGACCCAGCTGTTTTGTTTGAGAGATCTAATCCCGATAATGCCGGAAGTGTCGCCACCATTGTTAAGGAAAGTTTTTCCGCATCTACATTCAATATCGTCAAGTTTCCGAAGTATTGTGTTGCAATCTGTCTCATTGCTGTATTCAAGATCCTTGAGAATATAAGGAATAATCATAAAGTATTTTGCCCTGGTCTGTATTGTTGACGTTCCAGGGAAAAAGATATTGGCAAAACCATCTCTTATAGGAGCAATTCCAAGCTCATCAAGTGTCCCGGGTTCTGAAAGCATGTTAAGCACATCAAGCACTTTTTTTCTTTCGTTTTTTGAAAAATCTATCCAGCCTAGCTGCATAAGTCGCACCTTTTTTATGTATTAGTGTAATTCTTTTGGAAATTCAAATTGTAGCCTAATACTCATTTATGTTGGCCTACACTACGGGAAAATGATTTGATATTATTTCAAATCACAAAACACGGTTTTGTATGTTTTTCCGGCACATTCTGCTGCTGTCATGGAATTTGTATCAACCGCCAGGTTATAGCCATCTTTAGGGAACAGGTACTGCAATGATGCTTCCGCAGAACCGGGACAGCGGTTTCCCCGTTTTTCTTCCCTTTCCCTTAAAATTTCAATGGGGCAGAAAACCTTTATCATATACAGTTTGTGCCGGGAAAGGCTTTCTTTCAGCTGGTTAAAAATTCTTTCGCTTGTTATCACATGGTCAATTATCGCACCGTCTGTGGTTTTAAGCAGTTCCAGGATCTTTTCGCACATTTTGGACGAAATTGCGAAAACATCGTCCTCATATATAGGCTCACCGGCAGACATTTCAAGGAAATCGTCAATGGAAACGATTCCATACTGCTGATGACGTTTTTCAAATATAAGCTGCCGCAGGGCCTTTGCCAGCGTGGATTTGCCGCTGCTTGAAGACCCATTAAGCAGAATGACCTGTTTTGTCATATTTGTCTTTTTTTGTAAAGCAGCAGTTCCGGGTTTTTGCCGTCCTTTTCATAAGTGCATACGAGCAGGAAATCCGCATTTGCCAGTATGCCGTAGCATTTGCCTTTTTCATTCATGCTTTCAAGCTGATTGCCAAAATATGTAGTGCCGTCGTCCAGAAATTTTACATGTTTTCCATTAGGCAGCGGATATTCAAGATTTACATATCCGCCGACGAGTGCGTTCAGTTTTTCAACTTTGGGCATACCCTTTATATTCAGTGCGTTGAACTCCTCAATAAGCTGTTTTTTCAGCTGGGATATTTTTCCGTTTCCGTCCTTTTCAGTAAAATTTTTCCAGTATTTCAGTTCAGGAAGAATGTTTTTCATGTATTCCCGTGCCTGTTCCGGCGAGAATTTGTCATTTGCCATGTGTTTTACGCACACTTCAATAAGATCGTCCATATTGTCATAAGTGTATTCGCCATCCGCATAGCACCATTTGCAGTATTCCTCGTTGAAGAATCCATCCTTTTCCTTGCTTGTGCAGGAATCTTCAAGCGGCATTCCGCAGCACTGGCATCGCAATTCCCTCGGAGAGCCGAGCAATGTGTTTATTGAAACGTCAAAAAATCTTGAAAGCTGTTTGAGCATTTCCGTATTTGGAACGGTATCGCCATTTTCCCAGCGTGAGACTGCCTGCCTTGTCACAAAGATTTTCTCCGCGAGTTCTTCCTGCGACAGGCCTTTCTTAGTTCTTAAATCCTTTATTATGTCTTTCGTTTCCATGTTTATTCTCCTTAAAACACATTATAGCAATGGAATTATGCCTGTACAAGCAACAGTCTGTTGCTTGCCCATTAAAAAAGGACAGCCGGAGCTGTCCTTTTTGTGCTTGCGGGAATCGTTGTCAGCGGTTCTGCGTCCATATCGCGTAGCGTTCGCCACTTGCGGCAAGAGTCCAGTTGCCGGCAGGCTGCCAGCCCCAGCTTTTGCCAAGTTTTACCACTACACGCTTGCTGTCTCCGTCTATTACAGCTGCATACAGGCCAGGTTTTGATTCTATTATGCCTATGCGGCTTGTTGAGGAAATGCCCGCGCTTTTGCGTATCTGGACCATCTTGTTGATCTGTCCTTTGTAATTCTCGCCCCAGTCAAAGTAATGAGGCCAGAACACGCATGGCGTTCCAGGATGCGTGAGTATGTATGCATAGCTCATCATGACCTGTATCTTGTACTCATTGCTGGCATTGGCAATAAAGTTTGGATCTCTGGGGGAAGTGTCATGATTCTCTACGAACGTGACTGCCTTCGCTGGCCACCAGCCCATAAATCCTGACGGTCTGCCATTGTCGTTGAGATTGCTGAAATTGTCATTCTGCACTGCCCATTTCAGGCTGAAATAGGTTGTAAAGTCAAACGTGGAGGAGGCATCAGTCTTTCCGGATTTTCCGTCTGTTCCGTCCACCCAGTTTGCAAGGGTCTGCTTGTTTCCGTCATAATACTCGCCAATGGAATACATCGGCTGCGTATTGTAGTTGTAATGTCCTACCCAGTATGGCGGATATCCCTTTACCATGTCATAACGCCAGCCGTCAAAACCTATGTCATTACGCAGCCAGCGAAGGAAAATCTTTATTTCGTCCTGTACGATTTTCTGATTGTGGTCAAGGTCGCGGCAGCCTACCTCGTTCTCGCCCTGGTCATAATTCGCACTTTTGCCATTATTGGGCTGTCCTGAAAAGCCTTTCCACTCGTCATTCTGCACGATCACTGTTGAAGGCCAGTCTGGATTTGTGAAGTCATACCAGTCCGTAGTGCCATTGCGATGATTGAGAACCGCGTCCGCGAGAACATACAGTCCAGCACTGTGAAGGGCATTTACAGCCTGTTTGAGGCCTGCCTTGTTGCCCCACTGTGAATTGAGATTGTAATACTGTGTTGGATAGTAGCTTCCAGAAGAAACCGGGGGAAGCCATATCAGGTTGAAGCCCGCACGTCCCAGCTCGGAGGCCTTTGAGGCAACCATTCCCCACCAGCCATTTGGCAGGTTGAGCCAGTTGTTGTCCGCATACCAGTGAAATCCCTGGAACATGACGAATTTCGCACCATCCACGTCCATGCGTCTTGTGCTTTTGGGCTTGTAAACGCCATCAGCGTATTTCTTTTTCGCATTGAGCCATTCCTGACGGGCAAATTCGCTTTCGGCATTGCGGGATACACCCCTTGAAATGCCAACATCAACCGGGGCGGATACTGCCGCGGTTTCAACCTTCTTGCCCTTTGCCGCCGCATTAAGCATTCCTGTGGCGGAAGATGCAAAAAGATTTGATGCAAACGCTGTTGCGATGACCAATGACAATAACAGTTTCAATTTTCTGCTAGCCATAAAGACNNAAAATCTTAATAATATTATATTTACAAATTGGCGTTTTTTCAACCTGCTTATGACCCTTGTCATATTAGGACTTTTGTCCCAATTAGGGAAACGCAGATTAAGTCTTACATTTGTCATTACCGCAGATTGTTGGCGGGAATCTCAATAGAGATTCTGAAACAAGTTCAGAATGACGATATGAGGGAATCTCCTCAATCGCTAATTGCTTATGTTACCGATCGGTTACTTTTTGAAATCCTTTATAAACAAATTGATTAGTGGGTTTTGATTTATGTTACCGATCGGTAACCTTTTCAATAATTGCTAATTACTCATTGCTAACTGCTAATTTGGAAACACGGAAAAAGAGTTTTTTTCCGTGTTTCCCTATCCTTTCTGAAAGGTAATATCTATGGGTGTCTCATCAAGGACAAGGTTGAGGCCTTCGCATGAGGCATCACCATAAACATAATGATTCTCCCTGCTGAAGACCGCCTCTGTCCATTTTTCAAACTCGCCTTCGGGAAAAGCCAGTATCTCTATGCGTTCAAAGTCGCGTACATTCTTTTTCAGGACTTCCCTGGTCTTGCGTGCTTCCTCTGGATTTTCCTTTAGTATTACAAAGCGGCTGTGTTTTGTGCGACGGGCCACCTTTACCAGCTTGTTTGTGGCTATTGTGCCACACTCTATCCATATAAGTATTCCGTCAACCACGTCGGAAACAAGAAGATCCGGCATAAAGCTGACATTTGTTATCATTGGATCGTCCGCCCTTACGTCAAGCACAGGGTTCTCGTTGAAAAAGACAAGCAATGCGGCAAATCTCAATGCCAGATGTTCCGGCGTTTCCTCCGGCTTAAGCACGAGAAGGGGGGAATGTCTGCTATCTCCGTTTACGTTCAGTTCTGCCTTTATTTTCATTTTTGTTCTCTTCGTCAGAATGTCCCTTGGCTTCAAGGAACACCTCGTTGACACATTCATCGCAACGGAATTCTATCCTTAGCCTGTCTCCGTTTTCTGATTCCAGAAAGAATGGCGAGGTGTCCTTTCCCTTGCGGCATAATCCTGCCTGTCTTCGCAGGCAATGCCTGATTCTCATAAGAGGCATTCCGTCTATGTCCGCTCCAAGTTCCGCGGCCTTGCCTATTTCCCTGACACCATGCCTTTTGTAAAATGCCGCCGCAAGGGAATTCATGACGTTTCCACGGTAATCCAGTTTTTTTACAGGGAATGAATGACGTGTCTTCCTGATCTTTGTTTCCCTTCTCACATATTCCGGCTCTTCTGCTGCCAGTCTTGAAAGAATCTCACGACGAAGATCGTTCAGGATTGAAACCGGCAGGAAATACGGTGCGGACATGTTTATTTCCAGTTTTTCCACGACAAAGGGGCTTTCGCCTGTCTTGCACAACTGTTTCCTTATCGTTTCCTCGGCTTGAACAGGGTTTCTCGCGGAGGATTTTACCGTTGGTACTTTCTTTTCGGCCTTGCGTCCCAGCTCGTCCTCCGCACTGATTATGAATCCGCCGGAATAGTCTCGGAATTCCATTCTTACCCTGAATTTGCGTTCCGACCGGGCCTTTGATATGCCCTGTATGAAAAGACGGTCATAATTGCGGTATATTTTCGTGCCGTTCTCAATTCCAACCATGCTTTCCATTCTGACCCTGGAATCCTTTACACCGTTCACGAGCGATCCCTTCAGGTTGCCGAAGCGGTCATGCCAGGCCAGTCCGTCGCCGGGATGCAGTTTTCCGCTGTCCTTTACCTTGAATGAGCCTTCCCTCACCTCGTAGGCTGTTCCCAACAGTTCGCCCTTGAATTTCGGAGTGTCATTTGCGGCTATGTCCTTTGGATTTCCGTCCAGAAAATACATTGTATATCCGCGGTTGAATGTTTTTGACAGGTCGGGAGTGAATCCTGGAATTGCCAGTCCGTCGGAAGCGGCAGGCATTGAGTGCTTTGCCAGAATCTTGTCCAATTCGGCACGGTATGCCGATACTACATTCTTCACATAATTCTCGTCTTTGAGCCGTCCCTCTATCTTGAATGATGTTATTCCGGCCAGGTATAGCGAGTTCAGTCTTTTTGACAGGTTGAAATCCCGTAGGGAGAGAGGATATTTTCCCACGTCAACCGTATTTCCGTCTGAATCAGTGCAGACGTATGCCTTGCGGCATGGCTGGGCGCAGCGTCCTCTGTTGCCACTGCGGCCTCCGAGGGCATGGCTTAGATAGCATTGACCGCTCTGCGACACGCATAACGCACCGTGAACGAAAAATTCCAGCTCGCATGAGACGGCAGCCCTGACGGCCTTTATCCCGGCTAGGGACATCTCCCTCGGTAGGATTATGCGTTTGAAACCGCATTTCTCGTAAAAGACGGCCTTTTCCGGCGTGTCGCAGTTTCCCTGCGTGCTTAATGTAAGTGGAATTGGTGGTAGTCCGGCTTCAAGCAATCCCATGTCCTGTATTATGAGGGCATCCGCTCCGGCTTCCCAAAGCTGCTCCGCCAGTCTTACGGCATAAGGGATTTCCTCGTCTGATAAAATTGTGTTTAATGCGATATATACGCGGGCATTGTATCTGTGTGCGTATCTTGCCAGTGCGGCTATGTCCGATACGGAATTGCCCGCCGCCTCTCTCGCACCGAATCTTGGCGCTCCTATGTAGACGGCATCCGCGCCGCAATTTATGGCGGCAAGGCCTATGGCGGCATTTCCCGCCGGAGCTAGCAGTTCAAGTGTGTTCATATTGTCTCAGTCACTCCGCCACCGGGGACTTCCCCTCCTTCCTCCTCGTGCGGCTTGTAGTATTTGTATGTCGTGCGGCCTACGCCGGCAATAAAGGCCTTTGCCCTCTTGTAATTGGGAACGTCCCCTGTCATTACAACGAGCATATAATTCCCTCTCGGAGAGAATACTATGCCGGCATCATGACATGCGCTACGCAGAAGCCCCGTCTTGTGTCCAAGTTCCCAGCCATCTGGCAGTCCAGCACGGAGGCGGTTTCTGCTTTTTGTCTGTTTGAGTATTCCCAGCAGATAATTGCTTTTCTCCTTGTCAACAAGCGTTCCAGAATATATCTTCTCAAAAAGCATTGCTATGTCTTTGGGAGTGGTAAAGCTGTCATCCTTTATCTTGCGGGATGTCATGTTTGAGATGTTCTTGCACACATTGGTATTGGCAAGTCCCAGATGAAGCAGTGATCCGGAAATGGAATCAAGCCCAACTTCGTCTACGATCATTTTTGTAGCCGTGTTGTCGCTTTCCGTTATCATCTTGAAAAGGACCTCGTCCAGTGTCAGGCTTGTGCCGTTGCTTGCCCATTTCAGCGTGCCTGATCCGCTTACCCGGTTTTTCCGTGAAACCTTGAGCAGCGAATCCAGGGAAATATTGCCTTCTTCAAGCTGTTCCATAATGGCGGCGGCAATGGGAACCTTTATAAGGCTTGCGGAGCGGAATTTGGTATCAGCGTTTTTTGACCATATACGTCCTGTTTCAAAATCCTTCAGGACGATTCCGGCGGAGGAAGGCCATTTCCTTATGCTGCCTTCCAGCTCTGATACGAGTGAATCCCATTCCTGCGAGGTAAGCGTGTTTACAGAAGGATGAGTTTCCTCTGACACTTCCTGTGTTTCCGGCACTACCCGCCAAGGGTATGTGATATACATCTTTACGGCATTGTACGTCGTGAATGCGAACAATGATACGAGCAGGAATATGGCTTCCTTCCAGTTGTTTGGTGTTAATGCGGAACGCAGCCATCTGGCAGTGGCGTAAAAGATGTCCTTTCCCTTGTCTTTCAGGTATGACAGGGTATTACGGAAACCCAATCCTGTCGCAGGGATTGGGGTTTCCTGTCTCGTCTCCGTTTTCCTTATGCCATTTCTGACCTTGCGTATTTTCTTCCTGCCCATTGTTCTAAAAAGGCCTTATGCCTCCCCTTCGCTGGCATTTTCTTCCGTCTTTTTGACGGAAATGACCAGTTTTTCGCCTTCACCCGGATAATCGGCTATAACCGTGTCTCCGGCCTTTAAAAGACTGTTGAGCAGGAATTCCGCCATCGGGTCTTCAACGTATTTCTGCACCGTGCGTATGAGCGGTCTAGCACCGAAATTGGGATCAAAACCCTTTTTGGTAAGGAATTTCTTTGCCGCATCCGTCATTTCCAGGGACAGTTTCTTGTCTGCCAGTTTTTTCTCGACGTTTTTAAGACGCAGTTCCAGTATTTTGCGGGTGTCATCTTCCGTGAGCGGCCTGAATACGATAACCTCGTCTATACGGTTTATAAATTCCGGACTGAAGAAACGGTGCATCTCGTCCATTACAGTGTCCTTCATTTCCCTGTAATCACGCTCCTGCTCGTCTGCCGCAGGAAGGAATCCCAAAGTCTTTCCTTTTGAGATAAGACGGGCTCCGACATTTGATGTCATTATCAGGATCGTGTTCTTGAAGCTGACCTTGTGTCCCAGACTGTCCGTAAGCGTTCCCTCGTCCATTATCTGCAACAGAAGGTTGAACACGTCTGGATGTGCCTTTTCTATCTCGTCAAGCACTACGACGCAGTATGGCTTTCTGCGTACTATTTCCGTAAGTTTTCCGCCTTCCTCGTATCCTACATAGCCTGGAGGGGCTCCTATCAGACGGGAAACGGAGAATTTCTCCATAAACTCGGACATATCAACCCTGACCATGGCATCCTCGTTTCCGAATAGGAATTCCGCCAGAACCCTTGCAAGCTCTGTCTTTCCCACGCCGGTAGGTCCAAGGAATATGAAATTGCCTATGGGGCGTTTTGCGTCCTTCATGCCAGTGCGGCTGCGTTTTATTGCCTGTGATACAATTTTGACGGCCTCGTCCTGTCCTATCAGACGCTGATGTATTTCCGCCTCCATGTTCTTCAGGCGTTCCGCCTCGCTCTGCGTCATTCTTGTTACGGGTATGCCGGTCCATTTTGACGCGATCAGGGCTATATCCTCCTCGGTAACTTCCGGGTTTATCTTGTCCCGTTCCTCTCTCCATTGGCGTTTTTCCGCTTCCAGTGCGGATTTGAGAGATCTTTCCTTGTCCCGCAGCTGGGCCGCACGTTCATATTCCTGGTTGGATATGGCCTCGGTTTTCTGCTTGGCAATGTCCTCTATTTCCATTTCCCTTTCGCGAAATTCCACAGGCGAAACGGAAATCATAAGCCTTGCACGGCTTCCGGCCTCGTCAAGCAGGTCTATTGCCTTGTCCGGCATGGCCCTGTCGGTTATGTATTTTTCAGACAATACCGCTGCGGCTATTATTGCGGCGTCTGTAAAATGGCATTTGTGATGTTTCTCGTATTTTTCCTGTATTCCGTGCAGGATCTCTATTGTGTCGGAAACATTTGGCTGCTCCACAATGACCATTTGGAAACGTCTTTCCAGGGCAGGATCATGCTCAATATGCTTGCGATACTCGTCAAACGTTGTCGCACCTATACATTGCAGTTCCCCTCGGGACAGGGCTGGCTTGAGCATGTTTGAAGCGTCCAATGATCCTTCCGCCGCGCCTGCTCCGATTACTGTATGAAGCTCGTCTATGAAAAGTATTATGGAATTGCCTTGCTGGCGTATTTCCTCTACGAGGTTTTTGAGCCTCTGTTCAAATTCTCCCCTGTATTTTGTACCTGCGATAAGGGATCCCAGATCCAGTGATAGCAGTTTCTTTCCGGACAGGGTGTCAGCAATCTCTCCTGACGCTATTGCCTGTGCAAGTCCTTCCACTATCGCTGTCTTTCCAACACCAGGCTCGCCGACAAGTACTGGATTGTTTTTGGTGCGTCGGCCAAGAACCTGTATCACCCTTTCAATTTCCTTGGAGCGTCCTACGACTGGGTCAAGTTTGCCTTCCCTGGCCATTGCCGTCAGATCCCTTGTGTAATCGTCAAGCATGGGGGTCTTGCTCCTGCGACGATGTTTGCTGCGGGGAACTTCCCTTTCAGCATCCTCTTCCTGTTCGGCATCTTCGGATTCATCCCTTCCTGTACCCTTTTTGCGGGGGGATTCATCATCCTCATTGTCTCTCTGGTGTCTGCGTGGCATTTCCGCATCACGGCCTTCAAGAATACGTATGACCTCTTTGCGTACCTCGCCTATTTCAAGACCCATTTTTTCAAGCACCCTTGCGGCAACACCTTCGCCTTCCCGTATTAGGCCTAGCAGGAAATGTTCCGTTCCCACATAGTTATGCCCCATCTGCTGTGCTTCCTCAAAGGCATATTCAAGAACCTTTTTTGCCTTTGGAGTAAATGGAATGTCGCCGAGCAGCAACATGCTGTCTCCAGGACCGGCCAGCGCGTTTATTTCCTCACGCACCCTTTTCCTGTCAACCTTCAGATTGTTGAAGACCTGATAGGCCCTTCCTTCCTGCAGTGTTATCATTCCAAGAAGTATGTGTTCCGTGCCTACATAGTCATGGTTAAGCCTTTTTGCCTCTTCCTGGGCAAGCAGTATTATACGCTGAGCCCTTTCTGTATATCTTGTAGCCATTTTTACCTCATGCAACCAAAAAAACGTCAAATTATATTATGGCAATTTAAGAGTAGATGTTCAATTGCCGTCAGAATTGTCTTTTTCCGCCCTTACCGTCATGCGGAAGCCCTGCACTTTTTCCACTACTATCCTTTCNNTCCCAGAGTTCGCCTGCCACAAGCACCTTGCCTTTTGGGGAAATGTCTGTTTTCGCAATTCCCTTGTGTCCGGGCAGGCTTTCTATGCCGGAAACCACCTTGCCGGTCTGTGCCTTCCACACTATGTATGCGAGCATGGCCACCACTCCCAGCAATCCGATAATCGTTCCTATAAGCAGGCCTGATGAGATTGTCATTCCCCCGCTTGCCTGTGGTTCAAACAGCATGATTCCTCCTATGAGCATTGACAAGGCCCCTGCCACGGAAAGCAGTCCGTAGCTCATTACCTTTATTTCCGCTATGAAGAATACGAAGGCCAGGAAAAGCAGTGCCACTCCAGCTCCGCTTGCGGACAAGGTCTGGAAAGAGTAAAGCGACAGTACCAGTGATATCGCTCCAATAACTCCGGGCAGTATTAGGCCGGGATTGTACAGTTCTATGAACAGTCCTGCCGCGCCGATTCCCGCAAGCATCATTGCCAGGTCTGGAGTTGCGACGGTCGCAAGGAAACGCTCCCGCCATCCCTGTCTGGTGTGGATGATTTCCGGATTTTCAAGCCTTATTGTTCCGAAATCCCCAGCATTTCTGCCATCAAGGCGTTTTATGAAATCGTCCATGTCCGCCGCCATAAAATCCACAACGCCCAGATGTACGGCCTCCTCCGCAGGTATTGATACGCTTTTCCTTACGGAATTGATTGCCCACTCTGCATTGCGGCCTGTCTTTTCCGCCAGGGAGCGTATGTATGCCACGGAATCGTTCAGCACCTTCTCTTCCATAACTCCGGCCTGCGATGCCGGATTCTTTTCCTGTTTGGCGTTTTTTTTGCCGAATTTTCCGGCTAATCCGGTCTTGTCTTCAGGATCTGCCGGATTGTTTCCTCCGCTTCCCGGAAATGCCCCCATGAATACCGGATGTGCCGCCCCGATATTAGTTCCGGGAGCCATTGCGGCTATTGGTGCGGACATTGTTATAAACACTCCGGCGGATGCCGCCCTCGCTCCCTGCGGGGACACGAATACAGCCGTCGGAATTGGCAGGTTCATCAGCTCCTTGATTATCACACGCATTGACGAGTCAAGCCCTCCGGGGGTGTCAAGGGCTATTACGGCCATGTCCACACCGCCTTCCTCCGGCGGCAATGCGGCCTTTCCCAATGCGGAGCTGAAATAATCCGCCGCGGCGGCGGTTATCGTTCCTGAATAATGTATTACGGAAATACGATGTACGGTCGTTTCCCTGTCAGTCAATGTTGTATTGGCATTTTCTGCCGCATTGGATATTCCGTAAAATAGAATGCCTGCGAATAAAAACAGCGAAAATTGAATTAAGAAGGATTTTTTCATTATTTCTCCTGTTTTTTTATGATTCCCTATCTATATCATAGGAAAAAGCCGCGGTTTCCCTGCGGCTTTTCTGCCTATGGCACTATGACTGTTTTTGTATGAAGTCAGTTGGCCAGATTGTTTTCTATGGCATCATTTATGCCATTTCCTATCTTCTTTCCAAGATCCTTTTCAGCCGATGCCTTGGCCTGGTTTTCACTTACATTTGATTTTTTTGAAGAGACATTGAATGTGACTATGTCCTTTCCGGCCTTTACATCGGTAAGACTTACGGAAGCCTCACCTGTGTACCATTTCCAACGTGATCCGGGAGTGGGATCGGCAAAGGGGGAAAGATCCGCCTCGCAACGTACAGATATGTCCGCCGAATCAGAAGTCTTGGAAACCCTCATTCCCAGAGAGGTCAGTGTCTTTGTGACCTCTGTCTGTATGCGTATGTTGGCAGGAACTACCTCTACATAAACTCCGAGGGCCGCGATGGCCGCCTCTGCCTTCTGCTGCAATGCCGATACGTTTTCAAGACCGGAGAATGAGCCGCTGCCGCCAATGACCTTCAGATCCTGTTCAAGAGAGGACTTTGTCTTCAGCAACGGTTTGATCTTAAGAGCTGCCAAGGCCTTGTCCATATTGGTGTTTGCCTCGTCAATCTTCTTCTCGTATATGGAAAGCTGTTCCTCAACCTCGTCCAGCTTGTCCCTGTATATGCGGCGTATTTTCGCACGCTCCAGCACTGCCAGTGCGTACCAGCGGAATGAGTTCTTGTCCTGCCATACCTCTGCGATCTCTATGCCTTCCAGCGTCTTTTTGGAAACGGCCCTCAGATCCTCTGCGGCATCTGATGCTGACTCCGTTGTGCTGCCTTTTGCATTTGAGACTGTCCTTTCGCTCTCAGTGATCATTGTAGTGGCCTGAATGTCAGTGGAGAATACCTTGGAAATCTCTCCCCTGGCACGGTCTTTTGCCGAGTCAATGTCATCAGCGGAGCCTATGCCGGTTATGTATGCGGTCTGCGGATACATTAGGCTGTTGCCGTTCTGCGTCCATTCCGGAGTTTTTGAGGATTTGTTTACCTTTGTGCCGTCTTTTTTTGCGGCAGACGCACATGAAACAAATACAAATATGGATACAATCGCCGCAAGAATCTTTCTCATTTTCATATCAAGCCTCACATTGCGGTACGCACATGCAGATATGTGCGTTTTCCGGCAACCACGTTTACATCTTCAAATATCTGCGAACCAATTATCATTCCGGCGGCATTCATAAAATCAATCTTTATGTTCTGCAGTCCGGGTTTTGCCGTCATGCGGGCAATGCGTATCTGTGCCGGGACGGTGGTCCAGCCACGGGTGTCCGCTACTTCTGTCACTGCCGCACCTGTACGCAATGCCGCTCCTGCAAGACTACCCATAAGGCCAAACAAGGGATTGTCGTTGTTCTTTTTTGCTGCCTCTTCTGCGGCCTTTCTTGCTGCCTCTGCCGCTGCCTCGGCTATTACGAACTTTATTGTGGCTCTTGCTACGGCTCTTGCCCAGATCGCATCCTTTTTTGCCGCTAGTGTTTCCCTTGCCTCTTTTGCTATATCTTCCATAAGCAGGGATCTTACACTGTTGCCGTCATCGGTAGACATCTGAGATGTCTCAATCATATATGGCTGCTGTGTGTATTCCGGGTATGCCACAGTTATTGAGTGCCTTGTAAAGCCGGATCTTATGGCATTCTCGTATTTGGCATTGCTTTCGCCGCTCTGTGCCACATAGGCCCTTGCGGTATCCCATGCCACCTGGAATGTCCTTGATATCTTCATCGGTGCTGGGCCGTTGTAATGTATCAGTACTATCTCGCCTACGCCGCTCCTTGCAAGATCCCTGTATTCAGGCGTTCCAAACAGATTGTCGGAGCTTGCAGGAAGGTTTGCTGCCGTGGTTCTTGTTTCCTCAACAGTGTTGCCATCGGAGTCGGAATCCTCTCCCATAAGGTCGTCAAAGGAGTTGTTCAGTGCCGCATTGCGTCGCCTTCTGCTTGAAGGCTTCTCTCCCCTGCGTCCCGTAATCTGTCCCTTTCTGCCAGAATTTGACGGAGACATTCCGGGTCTGGGTGTCCTGGAATCAAGATATGAGAAGTTCCCGGAGCTGGCCTTTTTGAATGCGTCATAAGCTATGCGGGCATCGTCAACCTCTCCTGCCTCCTCGTAAAGCATAGCACTTAGATACTGGGCAAATGGACTGTCCTTGTAGCCGCTCCTGCCCTGCATATATTGGTTGTATCTGGAAAGGAAGGAAGTGACACGACGTGCCTCTACAAGGGCTTCATCCTTGTTGTTCTGCTGAACATAGTTCATTGCCCTGTAGGTGTGCATTATGGCACGTTCAAAAATCTCGCCGCCATATTCCGTGGTATTGTCATTAAGCAACACTGTACCTATGCCGCGAGTTATGCTTCTGGTGAAAAGCTCTTCCATTAGCCGGTCCGCTTCCGCAAGGGCTATGTCGCTTTCCTTATATTGCCGCAAATCGTATAGCAACGCTCCCTTGTCAAGGTAGTAAAGAACGGCATTCTTTTTTGAATACTGCTTGTTTTTTGATGCCTCAACCTGCGCCAATGCCCCGCCTAAGTCCCCCCTGGCGATCTTTTGGTTAATCTGTGTCCTATACGCTGTTGAAGGGCCCGCGCAGGCCGTCGCTATGACGGCCATGCAGGCTACTACGGCAATATGTCTTATTGTCTTTACCATTTGCTAGAAGATCTCTTGATCTGCTTCTTTATTTTTTTCTGTCCTGGCCATACTATTTCATTGGTTTTCATATCCTGGAGCTGCATGTCAACCTGGTACAGTATTACGGATTTTCCGCCTTCCCTGTCCTCAATGGTCTGTATTGTTCCATTGAGCATGAAATCCGCTCCTATTTCCTGACCATGTTCCTTGCGTGTCTCCTCGGAAGCATTTACAGCCTGGTCAAAACGCTCATTGCGAATGGCCTCGCGATCGCTGCCGTTGGCTACAAACCTCACCTTTCCGGATTTTATAAGGGCTTTCTGCAAATCCTGAACAAAAACTCCGGTATTTATATGTTCGTTGCTCTTATTGCGTACTCCTCCGACTATTACTGTCGGCTTGTCGCCTTTGGCTGCTACAGCTTCTCTAAGCCAAGGAAAAGAGAGACAGTCTTCTATCAGCTCTTCCGCTGTCATGCGGGAGTCCGCATCGTTCCAGCGTCCGCTTATGTCCACGGTAGATCCGGTGTCAAGACGGGCAACGCTTGTGCCTCCGCATGATGCCAAAAGAGGCATTGCCATAAAAAGGAATATTATTGCTTTTTTCATTTGCTTTGCTCCTGTAAATCCATTTGACGTAATTCTCGTCGTACTGAACTTGTTTCAGCATATCTCCGCAAAAAGGTGGAGAATTGTTCAATTATGCCAACGGCAGCCAGACATATATGATGCCCGGCTGCCTTTGGCCATTACTTTTTTTTACCTTGCAGATTATTTAGCTGCTTCGGCGTTGAGGTCTTCGAATGCCTTTGCTGCACTTTCCTTGACCATTGCCTTCACCTTGGGGGAAAGCTGTTTCTGCTGGTCAATCATGCCTTCAACTGTCTTAAGGTCAAGTTTCACGAGAGAATACAGAACTCCGTCCGATCCAGGGCAGCGGTCTACAACAACCGCTCCGGTAAGATTCTGCTCTGTGAAGGTTTTTGTGGCTTCTGTTATGTCCTGCTCGTCCATGGAGTTTTCTCCAGACTGTGTGCTACTTTGATAGTCCTTAAGAAGACTGGTGACCTTTGTCTGAAGTGTACGGGCAAGATCTGTGCGAGCCCTTGAGTCCGCAGCGTTGAAAGCCAAAGATGGATTATTTGAACCTTTATACCTGCCTACTCCGTAAAGGTTTCCATCATTGAATGCAGCTGTTCCCTGCATTGTCCAGGTGGGGCAGCCATTGCCCAATACTGTCGGCTTTACTTCCTTTGTGCCGCCGCAGGCTGCTACAAACAGAACCGCGAATATCCCCATCAGTACTTTTGTTGTGTTTTTCATTTTTTTTGCTCCTTTGTTTTAGGAGGGTAATGCTGCCCGGCCCCTCCATGCCGTACCATAACAAAATCTTGCTAATACTATAAGAAAATATCGCCGCTAATGTCAAATTCCTCGTCACAAACGATTATTTCCACAATTGTTAAGGAAACACTGGTAAGGTTTCCAATCCGTCATTCACGCAGGTTGTTGGCGGGAATCTCAATAGAGATGCTGAAACAAGTTCAGCATGACGATATGAGGAATTTCCTAAATTGCTAACTGCTCACTACTAACTTCTAAGGAAACGCAGATTAAGTGCCATTTTTGGCAAAATGCAAAAAATATCACGACGAGAGATTTTTGCAAAAATCGCAGAATATTGACTTTATCTGCGTTTCCCTAACTGTAAATTTTTATAAGAAAATTTACAATAATTGCTCATTGCTAACTGCTAATTAGGAAAAACTGAAAAAGTTTTTTCAGTTTTTCCTAATGTTCCTCCGCCGTTCCGAAAAGCGGCTTTCCGTCGGCAAAAGGCGATATCTTGCGCAACCTTTCCACAATGGGCGGAAATTCCTTTATAAGGTAATCAACTTCTTCCTGCGTATTGTAAACGCTTAATGAAAGCCTTATTGAACCGTGTGCGTAAGTCTGCGGAACTTTCATCGCCCGCAAGACGTGCGATGGGTCAAGAGATCCGGAAGTACAGGCTGACCCAGACGAGGCACAGATTCCCTTCTCACTTAACATTAGCAGTATGGACTCGCCCTCAATGTATTCAAAGCATATATTGATTGTATTTGGCAGTCTTTCCGCTCCCTTGCCGTTTACCTTTGTATTGGGTATTGCGGCGACAAGGCCGGCTTCAAGACGGTCCCTCAATTCGCGGACTTTTGTATTTTCAATATTTATGTGTTCAAGAGCCAGCTCAGCCGCCTTTCCGAGACCGACGATATATGGAACATTCTCCGTACCTGCCCTTCTACCGTTTTCCTGATGACCTCCGACGACAAATGGGGTGAACGGTGTGCCTTTCCTTACATAAAGGACTCCTATGCCTTTCGGGGCATGCAGCTTGTGCCCAGAAATGGAAAGCATGTCAACCTTGCTTTCCTTCATGTTTATCGCTATCTTGCCAGCGGCCTGCACCGCGTCGGTATGGAACAGAACTCCCCTGGAATGGGCAATCCTTGCGGCCTCCTCAATGGGGAATACCACTCCTGTCTCATTGTTGGCATACATCATGCTCACAAGGGCGGTGTCCGGCGTTATAGCATTTTTAAGATCGTCCAGATTGAGTCGTCCCTCTCCGTCCACCGGCAGACGGGTTATGCGATAACCCTGGCTTTCAAGCGTCTTTGCCAATGTGAGGACGGCAGGATGCTCAACCTGCGTCGTTATGAAATGTTTCTTGCCCGGCTGCGAACGCAGGGCGGAGTAAATGGCTGTGGAATCGGATTCCGTGCCGCAGCTTGTAAATATAATCTCTTCGGGATTTGCCCCTATCAATGCTGCAACCTGTTCCCTGGCCTTGTCAATATACTGCTGAAGTGAGCCGCCGAAAAAGTGCATACTGGACGGATTGGCATACAGGTCATGGAAGAACGGATCCATTGCCTGTGCCACTTCCTCCGCCACACGGCTGGTAGCATTGTTGTCAAAATAATAAATATGATTCTTTTCCATAATTGCTTGTTTCTAAATAAACACCAGATAAAGTCAACCTTTATTTATGCGTCATTGCGAGGAATGAAATGACAAAGCAATCTTTTGTTTTATAAGTAAAGCAGAGTTTCCCGAATTAGATTGCTTCGCTACCGCTCGCAATGACGATACAGGTATTTCCTCAATTGCTAATTTCTAATTGCTCATTGCTAACTGAAAAACGCCGGAAAGGCGTTTTTCTAAGCCTGTTCCACCTCAATTTCCTTGTCAATGTTCTCTTTCAAGGCTTTTTCCACTACGGTTTTGAGCGTGATTGCGGCAGATCCGCAGCCGCTGCACATTCCGAGGAAACGCAGTTTTACGGCAAAACCCTGCACGTCCACAAGCTCTATCCAGCCACCGTCCTTTTTGAGAAGCGGATTGACTTTCTCTTCCAGTACCTTCTCTATGGCCTTTATTTTCTCAACGACGGTCATATCCGCGAATTTCTTGTTCTCGGCATTGGCCCAGTAATCCTTCAAAATCTTCTCTATCTCGCCCTTGCACTGTCCGCATCCGCCGCCGGCCTTGGTGAAATCGGTCACCTGTTCCACGGTTTTGAGGCCATTCACCTTTATTGCCTTTAGAATCACGGCCTCCGTCACGCCGAAGCATTTGCAGACTATCCTTTCCGCACCGGTTATCACGCGCTTTTCGGCCTTTTCGCCACGATAATTCGCAATGGCCGCTTCCAATGCCTCCATTCCCATGACGGAACAGTGCATTTTCTTGCCGGGCAGTCCGCCCAGTGCATCCGCGATCTGCTGATTGGTTATCTTCGCAGCCTCGTCCAAGGTAAGGCCGATTATCATTTCCGTAAGCACGGAGGATGAGGCAATGGCACTGGCACAGCCGAAAGTCTTGAACTTGGCCTCAATTATCTTGTCAGTAGCCTTGTCTATGCGCAGGGTGAGTTTGAGCGCGTCGCCGCAGGATATGCTTCCCACCTCGCCTACCGCGTCCGGATTGGGTATTTCGCCAACATTCCGGGGATTCTTGAAATGCTCATAAACCTTGTCCGTGTAATTCCACATAAAATTGCCTCTCTCGCAACTGCTTTTTTTAGTAATTCCATAGTTGCTAATTACTTATTGCTAACTGCTAATTGGAAACGCAGAAAAAGCTGCTTTTTCAGAGTTTCCAAATAATATTTTATAAAAAGTAAGGCTAGACTATCAAATTTGAAAATCAGACTAACTTTTTTGATTTTGAAATTTTTGCCTTGAAAATCTCGTTTTTTTGAAAAATAGCCTGATTTTTTTCAATTTTTAAAATCTTACTNNTCGTCTTTTTTTTCAGTTTTTTCATTTTCAGGATTTTTTTCTTCTTTTGGAAGATAAAAGTTATTTTTGGGAAAAACTGACAATTTCTCAAAAAATCTTGCCGAATACAGGAATCCCAGTGTCAATGCGGCTGCTATGATGCGGAATATATACGAGGCCTTGGAAACAAATAAATTGAACTCCGCATATTCCTCTCCAGGCATTTTGCCCGGAATGATGAAATTTGGGAAAATCAGCAGTCCCAGCATTATCAGTGCGGACAAATACAATGAGTATGCGGCACTTGTCCTGCCCCATGACCGTCCCCTCTGCACTCCGAAGGATATTATTGCGACGTTGACAGACACGAACATGGCGAAAAAACACATCATCACCGGGTGCAGGACGGCAAATTCCGCAAATGGCGGTATGTTCCGCGGAACAATGCTTGTGACCAGTGCATACCTGTACAATGGCTCATCAGTAATCATGATGTACAGTATCATGGAATGTAGGAAATATGCCGCAGCAAGCAAGGCCAGTACGGATACAATTGCGGATACTGTCGCAAGCCATTTGCGTTCCGGTCCTGGGAAAAACCTGATGGATCTTATGTAATTTGCAATTTTTGACAGCATTATCTGACGTACCACCGTTCATAATCTATTCTAATTCTTTTGTCATTGCCTGTACAATATGGATATTGTTATTCTCTTGTAGAGTGGGGGGGAAAAATTATTTAATATTAGTCAAGGATATGCCGCATTTTCTGGCGAACATGTCCTGACAACGATTTTTTGGAGTTCTTATGTCTGCAAAAATGATACGCCAATACACGGTATTCGTGCCAAATTCCCCAGGGGCATTGGCAAAATTCCTTGCAATATTCAGCAAGGCCGGGGTAAACATAGTGGGCGTGGCCTCCGAGGTAAGGGATGATTCCGGAGTGGTGCGTGTTGCCATTGACCAGGAAGGCGTTGTAAGCAAGGTCATTACCGATGCCGGTTTTACCACCATAGAGACAATGATGATTTCCTACGAGTTTCCCTCCGACCGTGCGGGAAACCTGTTCAAGCTGACGGAGCTTCTTAACTCAAAGGGAATAAACATAACTACGGTTTATGGTACATCGTTTGCTGGCGACAAGGGACGCATCATATTCAATGTGTCCGATACGGAGACAGCGCTCAAACTGATAAACGAGGCATTCCCGGAAGAGTAGGAAAATCCTTTGATATTGCTATTGCTGGTGTGTGGAATTTCAGGTTTTTCCTTGGAATTTTAGAAAAAAATCAAGGAAAAATCAGGAAAAATGTGCATTTTCCGATTTTTTGTGTTATACTATAATTATAATGGATATCAACGAAACCGCCCTGCTTACGCCTGTTGAATGTAGGATTCTGTCCGCATTGGCGGAGAAATCCATTACGGTAAAGGATCAGTATCCGCTTACGTTCAACTCGCTTATGCTGGCTTGCAATCAGAAGTCCAGCCGCGACCCGGTAATGAGCCTTGATGTTCAGACTCTTGGTAGAGGGATAGAGTCCCTGATTGAGAAGGGACTTGTGAAGAAGCATCTCTTTTCCGGCGAGAGATCCCTGAAGTACACGCATTGCATGGATGTGCTTCTTGATACTCTTGATCCAAAGGCTACGGCCATAGCGATCGTACTTATGCTGAGAGGCCCACAGACCGCGGCGGAACTAAAGACCAGGACTGAGAGGCTGTATCAGTTCCGGGACACGGCGGAAACCGAGGCATTCCTGCAGCAGCTTGTCGCAAGGGAGAAGCCTTTTGTGGCAAAAGCCCCAAGAAGGCCAGGTCAGAAGGATGGCAGATATACGCATCTGTTTTGCGGAATGCCGGAAGCCGCTGACGAGGAACAGCCGGTAAGGGAAAAGGCGGTCTTTCTAGACAGGACAGAAGCAAGATTGCAGTTGATTGAAGAAAAGGTAAAGGCCATTGAGGAATGGCTGAAAGATTTTTCCGACGGGACATTCGTGCCGTATAATAGGCCGGATGACCCGAGTGAAAATGCGGAAGGAGCGTCATGCTCCGACAAATCCGCAGAAATGGTTTCTTCCGAGTCCGTAGCTGCCGGAGGTGTTTCCGACGGCAACAATGTCTGCCATGACGGCAGTGCCACGGCCTCAGAAGCATCTGTTTCCAGGAAAAATTCTTCCGAACAAAACGAGGCAAATGCTGAGACATCACAGCATGATGCCCCACCGGGCGAGGCGGCCTAGCCGCAGCCTGCAAGACGCGGTAATCCCGCAAAAAGGCTGCATCAAATGTGTGGCCGACGGAGGAAATATGAATGAAAACTATGCCAAGCTGTCCGCTGCCATACATAACAGCGGTACAAAGACGGAATCCAAACCCCTCCTTTCCAGGGCAACCGTTGACATAATAAACTCATTGTCATGGTTCTTTATGGACGCATTCTGGATGTTGCAGTTTCCCAAGATATGCGTATGCTGCATACTGCCCACGGCATTATCCGGCATAGGACTGCTTCTGACCAATGGGAAGAACAGGCCTCTCATGCTTATGGATATTTCCACAAACTGCTGGATATGGATGAACTTCTTCTGGATATTGCAGGACATGTGGGGACTGGAATTTATGATGCCTTATGTAAAGATCCTTACGCTGGTAGGAATTGCCTGTCTTATTGCCGCCGTAAAGACATCAAACGACATAAAGGCCCTGTTCAAACATTTTGGCCCATTCCGCAGGCATGAGGGAAGCCTCGCATATATGGGTGGTCAGACTGCTGACACGCTCCGTATAACAACCCGCAAACCGTCAAAGTGTGCCAAATGCAGTGCCAATGCGGAAAGAAAGGTGTCAAAGTCCGCAAAGGCAAAAAAATAAATTGTAGCTGTATGTTGTCCTGATAAAAAAACCGTTGGAGACAGCGGTTTTTTTATTGCGTTTCTTAAATCACTATCCTTTTTTGTAAAATTATAATTATATTGAATTTTGCCTGTTATTTGGAGATTTTATGGCAGCTAATGAGAAAAAATTGCGTTTCGGAGTGGTGGGCGCTGGCAAGCTGGGCGGATTTCATTGCCGCACATTGGCCTCAATGCCCGAAGTGGAGCTTATAGGCGTTTCTGATCCAAATCTTATGAGGGCGCAGAAACTGGCATGGGATTACAACTGCGTGGCATACAGGGATATGGACGAGCTTATACCGCAGGTTGACGCTCTCGTATTGCCAGTTCCTACGGAGTTGCACGCAAGAATGGGCGTGCAGGCCCTGAACGCTGGCAAGCATGTACTGGTTGAGAAACCCATAGCAAATTCCGAGGAAGGTGCGATGGCCCTTCTTGAAGCCGCGGAAAAGAACAAGGTCGTCCTGCAGGTGGGACATTCGGAAAAATTCAATCCTGCCGTAGTGGAGACATTGAAGCATGTCAAGAATCCCAGATATGTGACCATAGAAAGGCTTGGGCCGTTTGACCCCCGAGTAGCTGCCACAGGCGTCGTGCTTGACCTTATGATACATGACCTTGACATCATTCTGACGATGATAGATAGCGAGGTTGAAAGTCTGGAAGCCATAGGGGCAAGCCTGTTCTCAAATCACGAGGATATATGCAATGCCAGGATTAAATTCAAAAATGGCTGCATTGCCGACGTGACCGCAAGCCGTGCCACGATGGAGGCCAGCCGCCGCATGAGAATTTACCAGCAGGATGCGTATCTGGCCGTGGACTATGTGAGTGCGAGGCTAAAAATCTACCGCAAGAAAACTCCCATTCTTTCAAGCCTGAAGGACATAGAGGTGACAGTTCCCAAGCTGGAGAAGAAACAGCCAATAAGGGAAGAGCTTTACCATTTCATAGAGTGCATAAAGAATTCCAAAAAGCCGATAAACAGCGGCGAGAAAGGCCTTAAGGCGGTACACCTGGCATTGGCGATAACAAGGGAAATGCGCCGCTACAACATTTCCGCCAGGAAGGATCAGGAAACACAGGAATCATTCTCCCGCAACCTTTCCGACATAGGCAAGGCAGGAAAGGTAATGCTTGAAGCCGGTCTTATGAATGCCGGAATAGACAAATAAGCGGCGGAGGCGTAAAAATGGCTATAATAGTGCCTCAGACAAAGAATATCCTTGTCCTCGCCGGAGATCCGTCCGGCGACGCACATGCCTCCCGCCTCGTGGCGGAATTGAAGAAGAAAGATCCTGCCCTAAAGGTGGCATCTTTGGGCGGCCTGCGTTTGCAGGCTGTATCAGACCACTTCATTTACAATCTTGTTTCCGTTGGTGCAAGCGGATTTGCCGCCCCATTCCGCCATTTCATGCTCTGGTTCAAGCTGATAAGGCTTATCAGGCATTATCTGGAGGAAAAAAAGCCTGCCTGCGTGATAGCGGTGGACTTTTACGGCTTCAATTATCAGGTGCTGGGAATGGCCGCTCACAGGAATATTCCGGCGTACTGGTACATAAGCCCGCAGGTATGGGCCAGCCGTCCTGGCCGTGCCGCAAAAATTGCAAAAAATACAAAAAATGTATTCGTCATCTTCCCATTTGAGGAAGAGATTTACAAAAAGGCAGGCGGCAATCCTGTTTTCGTAGGACATCCCTTGCTTGACATAGTTCCGCAGCCTGTTGAAAAGACCTTTCCTCCGGAAAATGGGGAATGGAACATTGGACTTTTGCCCGGTTCCCGCAGCAATGAGATACAGTCGCTGCTGCCGATGTTCCTGAAGGCGTTTTACAAGATAAAGGAAACGCACAAGAACGCAAAGGCAAAACTGTTCGCCGTGCCGGAATTTCCTGACAGCACTATAATACCATTCCTGGAAGCCGCAAATCAGTACTGGTCAAAGGACATAGAGATAGTTCGGGAGAAGGATTACAAGGAAAGGGCAAGACTGGATTTCGCATTCACCTGCTCTGGCACAGCGACGCTGGAAAACGGCCTGCTGGGTCTGCCTATGACAGTCGCATACAAGCTGGGAAAGTTTACTTATGCCATAGCGAAAAGGGTTATAAAGGTAAAATACATTTCCCTGGTGAACATACTGCTCAACCGCCCATCCGTAAAGGAGCTTATACAGGACGATGCCGTGCCGGAAAAGCTGGCACAGGATGCCCTTTCCTATCTCAATGAGCCGGAAAAACTGGCCGCGAAACGCCGTGAGCTGATCTCGCTCAGGAAGATGCTCGGTGAAAAGGGAGCGGCTGAACGCACGGCGGCGGAAATATGCAGGCAGCTTAAATAACAAGGAAAAATCATGGTTGAAATTCTTGCTGGATATCTTGACGCTATAGCATTGCATGCCCATACATGGGGATATTTGTTCATATTCTTCTTTATGGCGGTGGAATCCAGCTTTATACCGTTTCCAAGCGAGATAGTAATGCTGCCTGCTGGGTTTCTTGCGGCAAGGGGCGAGCTTTCCTGCCGCAGTCCCTATCCTGACCTGTTCCTTGCCATACTGGCGGGTCTGGCCGGATCACTGGCAGGTGCGTTCTTCAATTATTATCTTTCGGCATCCCTGGGCGAGCCTTTCCTGCGTAAATACGGGAAATATTTCTTTCTGAAGCCGCAGGCATTGGACAGGGCTTATGAGATTTTCAACAAGTACGGCGCGGCCACAACGTTCGTGTGCCGGTTCATACCCGTGATAAGACAGCTCATATCCATTCCTGCCGGTCTTTCCGGTATGCCAAAGGGCAGGTTCGCCCTGTTCACAGGACTTGGAGCTGGCGGCTGGACGGCAATTCTGGCAATAACCGGATTCTGGCTGGGACGCACTGCCGGAAACATCACCTATCTGGAACTAGTGCATCTGGGCAAGAAGATCGTGACAGCACATCTTTGGGAAATAATTGTTGCCGTAGTTGTACTTGCTGCGGCATATATGGCAATATCCAGGCTTGTAATGACAAAGAAGCTGAGCTAGATACCGAAGCTCACCGTACCTCTTCCATTCGTACTATGCCGTTCTTGTTTACGACAAGGCGATGCCTTTCAAAATATTCCTGCTCTTCGCCGTCGCGGTCAATGTAGGTGTAGCGGACAATCACGTTTATATGGTATACACGGGAGCATACCGCACGTTCCACCTGTCCTGACAGGGGATTGAGGTAGTTGTAATCCACAACCGGGTCATCGGCCTGCTGTATAAGCCTTGCCAGATTGAAACGCATTATGTCATTTATGCCCTTCCGGCGGTCATGATTGCGCATAATGGCAATTGGCTTTATCTTTATGTTCTTTTTGTACTTGAAAATGCGTTCAGGCCTGCCCTCAGGGTCAACAGAGGTAAAGAAATCGGCATTTCTCAGTCTTCCCACGTCAGGAGGCAGGTTCTCATGGCTTATGAATGTAAATCCCTCTTTGAGTTCTCCTACGCTTTTGTAGGTGTCGGGGTCTATAACGTCTATCTTCCTGTCTGAAATCCAGTGGGCCAGCTTTTTGGAGAATGAGAACTTTATCCAGTCCTTTATCCTGTCCTTGAATATGTAGCTTATCACCAGTGCGGTCACAAAAGGAACGCTGGTGGTAGTATACTTGTTCTGATAGTACACGCTTATGACGGATGCGAAAAGCATGGCCACTCCGGCGGCAAACCCGAATATTATCTGGGTGAGGGCTTCCCACTCGGAAAATTCCATTTTTATAAAAAGCACCGCGGAAACGAATTTTTTCAACATTCCACGACGGTAAATAAGCAACTCATTTGCGGAAGACTGCGTGAATACCGTAGGATATGACCGTTCCTTGCGGTACTCTGCCTCCTTTTGTATTATTCCTGTCAGTTTTTTGTGTATCGCCTTTATTTTTTCCGAAGACCTGAACTCCGCACCCTGCTGTATCGTATATGCGAGTGTCGACAAATGCTCTTCAAGACAAAGGCTTACATACTCGTCGCAGAATGCGAAGGTTTCCTTTATCTTTACGGGAATAATTGATACGGACATTTCCGTACGTAGGGAATCAAAGTCCTTGATCAGGTTTTCAAGATCCTGAAGAAAGGCATTGAGCGAGTTTTCCAAAAGGCCTGTGAAGCCGGAAGACTGATATGCCTCATTAATCAGCTTTACATTGTCCCTAAGCTCTCCTCTGACTACGCAGCCCAGCATTTTGACCTCGTAGCAGACTTTCTCAATAAGCTCGGTGGAATTGTCCCCGGCCAGTACCTGCTGCATCTTGCTGCGTATACGCGTAAGAGGGGAGTATTCCAGTTTTTTGTCCAGTAGCCGGGAAAGGCTTATCTTTGGCGTGCTGAAACGTATGTACCTCTGGCAGGAATCGTAAAACTGCTCCTTGTGATAGTTGTGAGGCCCGACGTTGAGGGATCTGGGAATAAAAAAGTATGTTTCTACAGAATACGATGTCTTCTCCACATCGTCCAAATCAAAATCCAGCTTTATTTCAAGCCTGTGCCTGTCGTGTACGCGTATTTTTGACCTTAAAGTTGCCTTTCCGTCTTCCATTTCTTCTATGCCGGACATTAAAAAAGGCGTGTCAGGGCCTTTTTTGTCCGTTTTCCCATTAATATTTAGATTATTATATTAAAAAAATTGCCTTTAGGCAAAAAAACGCTCATTCCGGCTTGTCCGGATGGTATTTCTCGTGTGCCCGTTTCAAATCCGTTCTGGCAAGATGAGCGTATATCNNAGAATTTCCGCAATTGCTAATTACTCATTGCTAACTGCTAATCCGGCTTGTCCGGATGATATTTCTCGTGTGCCCGTTTCAAATCCGTTCTGGCAAGATGAGCGTATATCTGCGTCGTATTCAGGCTGGCGTGTCCGAGCATTTCCTGTACGCTGCGCAGATCCGCCCCTCCCTGAACAAGATGTGTCGCAAAAGTATGCCTGAAAAGATGTGGATGCGGGTGTATTTCCACTCCGGCGGCACGACCCAGTCTTGTAATGTCCTTCCACATTGATACACGGCTTATCTTTTTGCCGGAAGAGTTCAGGAACAAATCCGAAGTCAGGACATGCCCTCCGAATCTCATGACACATGCGTCAATATATCTTGCCAGCTTTTTCAATGCCCGTACGCTTACAGGCACCATTCTTTCCTTTGATCCCTTGCCGAATACGCGTACCCAGCCCTGCTGGAAGTCCACCGATTCCAGACGCAGGTTGACAAGTTCGGACACCCGTATCCCCGTAGCATATAGCAGTTCTATTGCCGCGGTTGTCCTTAAATCGGCAAAAGATGATCCTGCCGGATAGTTTATAAGTTTCTCGGTCTCTTCCAGCGTAAGGTATTTTGGTGTCTTCTTTGGCAGATGTGGGGATTTGAAATTTGCCGTCGGATCTTGCGATACGTCGCCTTCAATACGCAGAAAACGGTAAAATGCCCGCAAGGCCTCGGTCTTGCGGAATATGGAAGCGGCGGCAATCCCACATTCAGTCTTCAGATACGAAAGGTATTTTTCCAGCAGTTCCGCCGTTGCCAGCAGCGGATCTGCCCCCTGCTGGCAACACCAGTTGATGAACAGTTCTATGTCCCCTGCGTATGAGGAGCATGTGTTTTTTGACAATCCACGCTCCAGGGCAAGATATGCCCTGAAGCGTCCCGCTAGCTGCTGCATTTCCTATTCTTCTGAATCATCCGCGACAGGCTTTGTTGCTGTTTTTTTGCCATCTGTCGCTTCGTCATTCTGTACCATAAGACGGTTTTTGAGTTCCGAAAGTATCTCCTCCGCTATTTCCGGATTGGATTTGAGATATGCCTTTGCGTTTTCGCGTCCCTGTCCTATGCGTGTTGTCTTGTACAGGAACCAGGAGCCGCTCTTGTCAATTATGCCGGTTTCCACCGCCATGTCAAGAATTGATCCTTCCCTGGATATGCCCTGTCCGTTTACCATTTCAAATTCGGCCTGACGGTATGGTGGGGCTACCTTGTTCTTGACAATCTTTACCCTTATTCTCGCACCTGTTACAACGTCCGCCTTTTTCAGCGTCTCAATCTTTCTTATATCCATGCGTACGGAGGAATAGAATTTGAGTGCCAGTCCCCCCGTTGTTGTTTCCGGGTTGCCGAACATTACGCCTATTTTCTGACGCAGCTGGTTTATGAATATTATCGCCGTCTTGCTTGCAGCGGCTATTGCTGTAAGTTTTCTTAATGCCTGGCTCATAAGCCTGGCCTGCAATCCAACATGATTGTCTCCCATGTCCCCTTCTATTTCCGCCTTGGGAACGAGGGCGGCAACGCTGTCTACCACGATGATGTCTACAGCTCCGCTGCGTACAAGTTTTTCCGTTATTTCCAATGCCTGCTCGCCTGAATCCGGCTGGGATATTAGCAGATTGTCTATGTCAACGCCTATTTTCTGCGCGTAGATCGGGTCAAGGGCGTGTTCCGCGTCTATGAATGCCGCTATTCCACCCTGTCTCTGGGCTTCCGCTATCACATGCAGGGCAAGTGTTGTCTTGCCGGAGGATTCCGGACCATAAACTTCCGTTATCCTGCCACGGGGAATGCCTCCCACTCCGAGGGCAAGATCCAGTGTAAGGGCTCCGGTCGGTATTACCTCTATCTTCATATTGGCGGAACGTGCGCCAAGTTTCATAATAGCTTCAGAACCGTAGCTCTTTTCTATCATTGACAAGGCCGCCTCAAGTGCCTTTGCCTTGTTTTCTTCTTTTTTGTCTTCTTTGGCCATATAAATCTCCTGAAATTCAAAAAATGTCTATATTCAAATTATAGCATGTGAATGCGACAACGTACTGTCGCATAAAAAACCAATTGAAAAAAATATCCTGGTTAAGATATTATAAGAAATTAGGCGGTGCTTTGCTAAAAAATCAGTCATTTCCCGCCCGCTGGAACACCGATAGGTCAAATTCCGATATTATGGATAGCAGATGGTCAAAAATGTCAGACTGGACATTCTCGTAGTAAACCCATCTTGTGTCAGCACAGAAACAGTAAATTTCCAAAGGCAGTCCTTCCGGAGTTGGGGCAAGCTGCCTCACCATGCATGTGAACTTGTTGGAAATTTTTGGATTTGCCTTCAGATATTCCAGAATATACCGTCGGAAGGTGCCTATGTTGGAAATGCGTGTGAAATTGAATTCGTCCGCATTCCTGTTTGCCTCTTCCAGTTCCTTCTGTTTTTGCAGTAGATATGAGTGCAGCAGGTTTATGCGTTTCATCTTCTCAATGTCCGCATTGTCAAGAAAACGTATTGTCTTCATGTCTATGTTTATGGCCCTCTTTATTCGTCTGCCGCCGCTTTCCGACATTTCCCGCCAGTTTGCGAATGAATTGCTTATAAAGCTGTTTGCCGGTATGTTGACAATGGTGTTGTCCCAGTTCCTTACACGCACGGTTGTAAGCAGTATGTCCGTAATCTCGCCGTCCGCATTCTGACCGGGCATTACAATCCAGTCTCCGACGCGTACCAGGTCATTGAGTACAAGCTGGAAGCCGGAAACAAGTCCAAGGATTGAGCTTTGGAATATAAGGAGCAGCACGGCGGACAGGGCCGTAAGGCCGCCGATAAGATATGCCGGATCCTTGTTCAATATCGCAGAAAGGGCAAGTATTCCCGTCAGAATCCATATAATTATTTTTATTGCCTGCGACAGTCCCTTTACCGGCAGATGAATGTTTCTTTCAAACCTGGCGGCGATTATGCTTATGGTGTTTGACAGTGTGACGCATACCGTCATTATGGCGAATGCCCACAGTACTCGTGAAAATTCCGAGTTGAGCAGTTCATGCTTTAGATTCATTGAGTCCAGTATTGCGGGTGTGGACGATGCCAGGAACAGCGTCATGAGCATGAAGTAGAATGAACGGAAAAAACTGAATTTTTCCAGCAGTCCAACCCAGGGACTTGATACAAAACGTTCCAGCTTTACCGTAAGGCCGTGCATTTTTTCGGACAGCCAGTAAAAAACGTACAGGGTCGCCGCAAAAAGGACGGCCAGCAACGTGTATTGCAGCCATACTGGAAACGCAAGAAAGAAATCTGCCATAAGAACACCTTTGAAATCCTTGTAAACAAGGAAAAAAACATATATTTCAATAAAAATTATATATTTTTCAGCTTTTTTTACATAATTTTTGCTATTTTTTGTTTTTTTTGCAATAAAAGACTGTCTGAAAACGTAATGATTAGTAGATACCGTAGTTTGTATGGTTCTTGCACATATTGGTTCAGGCTTTAATACATTTCTGATTTTGTACAATGTGAAAATATTGTTCCCGAGGCAGATTGCCTTGCTAGATTATGAAGTTATACAATAATATACCTTTGTCTTTGAGACATGACCTGGTAATTGCTGCGAAAAGAAGGCTTAATTTTTGTACCATTCTGTATCTTCCTCCCAAACTACAGGACAGATTCGGACAAAAGATTATTGAATATTATTTCAGATTCAAGAACTCCAGCATAAACTCGGAAAGACAATCTGGAAAGGCTGTTGTCCCAGATGTCATTTTTGAAAATGATGTGTTCTTTCCTGATGGGTCAAATATGTTTTTTGATGCGTCTGTATATGAGCGTCCACATAATGACATGAATTTGTCGGAATTTTCAAATAACTTTATTCCTTTGGACGATTTGATAAACAATTGCTTTCAAAAGCTAAAAGGCAGAATAAAGTCCCAGCTAATAGAAAAAAATGTGGTATTGCCTGTAAATATTTTGCTGGTCTTTACTGATTCTTCAAACTACAATCTCTTTATGGAAAAAAGATATTCATTTCCAAAAGATACCAATGTGATTTTTTTTGTATGCGGAGAATCGTTAGAACTTCTTGCTGAAACCAAAAATCTGTTGAAAATAGAAAAGGCAGATGACATTGTAGCCGCAAAAGATATTCTGTTTCCAATGCTTTATGAAAGATTAGCCAGGCTTTCTGACAAATATATACCAACTGAGAATGTTTTTTTTCTTGAGGACAGGACACCCATAACTCTGACTTCCGTTGTGTCAAGTGGTACGGAAGGCTGTATCTTGAAAACCCATTTTCGGGATATTGTGGCCAAAATATATCATAATGAGAATGAGAAAATTCGTTTTTCTGAATATTTGTTTAGGAATGAATATGATATTTATGGAATCTCTATGCCGAAAGATCTTCTTTATGACAAAAATGGCAGGATTCGGGGATATCTGATGAAAATGGCAAAAGGTACAACGCTTGAAAATCTGATTTATAGGCCGGAATTTTATTTTCCCAACCAGGATTTTTCAAGGTATGATATAATAAGACAGTTTTTGAACAGGACTATTGCCATTAACAGGAAGGGCCTGTTTTTGTTTGACATGGCATTAGACAATATCGTTGTCAGTATGAATCCAGATATTGAATTGACCCTCATAGATTCTGATAGCTTGTGCAATAATGGAGAAGAACATCAGAATGAGAATATTGCGGAATTTCTTTGGAAGATCCTATCCTCCGGGCTTTCTGTAAGTCAGTTTTTCACGCCTCTGGGGCAGAAACTATGCTGTGAAACCCTTGATTCCATAGTTGTAAGTGCGTTTCAGTATAGTTTTTCTCCCAACAAAAGCGGACGTGGCAAATTTCTTTCACCTAAGGAATGGCTTAAAATATTCAGCTGAGCCCTTTTTAATGGGCAATATCTGGCAGTCCCTAAATTGGTATAATTTATCTATTGGCAGTCTGCGGCCTTTAAAATCCGCCGGCAAGTAATTTATTTGTTTTTTCAAGAAGGTTCAAGCAATGGAAATAGGAATAGTAGGTCTCCCGAATGTGGGAAAATCAACTTTGTTCAATGCCCTGACAAAGGCCGGGGCAGCGTCTTCAAATTACCCTTTTACTACGATAGACCCGAATGTGGGCGTAGTTCCGATACCCGACAAGAGGCTGGATGGCTTGTTTGACCTGTTCAAGCCACCGAAAAAAGTACCGTCATACATAAAGTTCGTGGATATAGCCGGTCTTGTCAAGGGTGCGAGCAGGGGTGAAGGACTGGGAAACAAGTTCCTTGCGAACATAAGGGAAGTGGATGCCATCGTCCAGGTTGTGCGCGTGTTTGACGACCCAGATGTGGTACACGTTCTTGGAGAGATAGACCCGGTACGCGACATTGAGGTAATTGAGACGGAACTTATCCTTGCCGACCTTGAATCCGTTGACAAGATGATTGACAAGAACTCCGGTGCTGCCCGCACAGGCAACAAGGATGCGAAGGAAAGGCAGGAAAAACTGGAAGCCATAAAGAAAATGCTGGACGATGGCCGCCCAGCAAGGGATGCCGGATTTACGGAAGAAGAGACGCATGACTTCAATCTGCTTACAACAAAGCCTGTCTTCTATGTTGCAAATACAAATGAGCAGCCCGATATGGAGAAATTGCAGAAAATGCGTGATTTCGCAAAAAAACGGGATGCGATACTGGTTGAGATTTCCGCAAAGATAGAATCCGAGATCGCGGAATTGCCCGAAGATGAGAAGGCAATGTTCCTCAAAGATCTGGGAGAGGAATATTCCGGTCTTGACAAGATGGTTCTTGCCGGAAAGAAACTGCTGAATCTGATCTCATTCTTCACCGCCGGGTCGGAAGACGAGGTGCGTTCCTGGAATCTACGCAAAGGACTGAAAGCCCCACAGGCGGCAGGCAAGATACACAGCGACTTTGAGCGAGGCTTCATTCGTGCCGACGTGTATTCCTACGAAGACATTATGAAGTACAAGGACGAGAAAACCCTGCGTGAGAAAGGCCTCATACGCTCCGAAGGCAAGGATTATGTAGTCAAGGATGGGGACATCTGCTTCTTCAAGTTCAATGTCTGATTTTTCAAGATGATTTACGAAGGATTCACGGAAAACACGGCTATTCTGGGCAGTTTCAACCTAAACCCGAAACAGCTGGAGGCGGTGCGTTATTTCGGCGGGCCATTGCTTATACTTGCAGGGGCAGGCACAGGCAAGACAAAGACACTAACGTCCAAGATTGCCCTGCTCATAGCTAGCGGACTGCCTGCCTCAAACATTCTGGCAATCACGTTCACGAACAAGGCCGCACAGGAAATGCAGAACCGTGTCGCAAACCTTGTTCCGTATGACGGAAGAATGTGGATTCATACATTTCATGCCCTGGGAGCAAGACTGTTGCGGCAATTCGGGCATCATATAGGCATTTCCAAGGATTTTGTAATTTACGACGATGATGACCAGAAAAAACTGTTGCAGATCTGTCTTCAGGAACTGGGTCTTGAAAGCGAGAAGAACAAGATAAATCTTTTCCTTAATATAATTTCCCGTGCGAAGGATGACCTTCTTGACGCTGAAAGCTATGCCATACATGCCGCTGCCAAGGACGACGGAATGCAGAACCGTGTAGCCGACATTTATCTGAAATATCAGCAGAAGCTGAAAGAGGCCGGTGCGTTGGACTTTGGAGACCTGATAGTACGCACGGCTGAACTGATAAAGAACTGCCCCGAAGTGCGGGAAATGCTGCAAAACAAGTTCAAATACATTCTGGTTGACGAGTACCAGGACACAAATCATGCCCAGTATGTGCTTGTCAAAATGCTATGCGAAAAGCACAGAAACCTTTGCGTGGTCGGAGATCCGGATCAGAGCGTATATGGCTGGCGTGGTGCGGACATACGCAACATAATGGAATTTGAAAAGGATTTCAAGGATGCCAAGACCGTGATACTGGAACAGAATTACCGTTCCACTTCGCTGATACTAAAGGCGGCAAATGCCGTGATAAGGCATAACAAGAACCGCAAGCCAAAGGATCTATGGACCAGCGCGGAGGACGGCGCTCCTCCCAAGGCATTGGAATATCCGAATGAGAAGGAAGAGGCCAAGGGCGTTGCGGATCTTGTAAGACGGTATACTAACAATCTCGGTTTCAGCTACAATGATATAGCCGTCTTCTATCGCACAAATGCCCAGAGCCGCAACTTTGAAGAGGCATTCCGCAACGCTCGCATACCGTATAAGATTATTGGTTCTGTACGATTCTATGACCGAAAAGAGGTAAAGGATGCCCTGGCCTATCTCAAACTTATGGTAATGCCGTCTGACACGGTGAGCCTACTTAGGGTGATGAACCTTCCTCCCAGAGGTATTGGCAAGACCGCTCTTGAAAAATTGCAGGAATACGCAAGGATAAACGGCCTCGGACTGTACGACGCGTTATTGCAGGCGGCGAAGATAGACGGCCTTACCCCGGCGGCAAAAAGGGGCATGGCTACATTCACTTCCATTTTTGAGGAAATAAAGGCGGATCTTTTCGTATCATCTCCGTCTGACATGTTTGAGCAGATAATGATGAAGAGCGGCTATTGGAAGATGACGGAGGATCTTGCTGAAAAAGACCCAGTGGAGGCACAGAACCGCCTCGGCAACCTGCAGGAACTTGTCAATGCGATAAAGGATTTTGAGGAGAACAGCCGCCAGAAAGGCGAGCAGCCCACCCTGCCCAAATACCTGGAAGAGGTAATGCTTGCCAGCAGCATAGACCAGCTTGACCCGGATGCCGAGGCGGCAACACTTATGACCGTACATCTGGCCAAGGGATTGGAATTTCCCATCGTATTCCTTACCGGAATGGAGGAAAACCTGTTCCCAATCAATTCGCAAAATTCCAGCGAGGCGGACATGGAGGAGGAACGTCGTCTGGCCTACGTCGGAATGACAAGGGCAAGGAAAATGCTGTATCTCACCTGGGCGGAAGAACGCATGGTTTTTGGGCAGACCTACAGCAATTTTGAGTCCCGCTTTCTCGGAGAAAGCGGGATAGAATCCGTGCCGCAGGGGCACGGATTCGGCGGCGGTTATGCGGCAGGCGGCCACGGTGGCCGCAATTACGCCGGAGGCAATTATGGCCGCAGCCAGGGGCGGGAAGGCCGCCCCGGTAGTTCCGCCGCCGGGCGTGCTTACGGCAGCACGCCATCCGCCGGACGGTCCGGCGGACAGTACGCCGGAGGCCATGGCGGGACACGGCCCGCCACGCGGCAGAATGCGGCGAAGCCACAATCGTCCAATCGCGGCGTCGGTCGCCGCGTCAACCATCCAGCACTGGGACAGGGAACGATAATCGCCTCTCTCGGCAGTGGCGAGTTCGCCAAGATTACAATAAGGTTTGACAGTGGCGTTCAGCAGACATTCATGCTGAAATTCGCCCCGATAACGATGCTGGACTGATACGGCAATCAAGGAGATTTTTGAAGCATGAAAGCCAAACTTGCACTGGCGGCAGGCATTGCCGCGGGAATAGCCCTGTTCTTCTATGCTATGAGGGGTGTTGATTTCACACGCCTGTCCGAAGTATGGTCTCAGGCGGATCATCTGTTCCTGTCCCTGATAATCCTTACTAATATAGCGGAAACATTCATGCGTGGTGTAAAATGGAAGATACTGCTTGATCCGGCAGGAAAGGTGCGTGTATGGGATTCATTCCGTATGGAGGCTGCCGGGCTTGCCCTCAACAACATACTGCCATTCCGACTGGGAGAGATTGTAAGGGGAACTGCCGGTGCGGGTCTTTTCAAAATGCCAGCCGCCACGGTCTTTGCCACAATAGTCGTTGAACGGGCATTGGACGTGGTCGCACTGGTACTTCTGCTGGCGATAATAGGGAGTGCGGGCAGCATAGAAAGCGACATATTCCGACACAAGACGGCAATGTGCCTGTTGTTCGTGGCGGTGGCAATGGGAATCTGTGCCATAGTGTATGCGGAACGCATTTTGAAAATCAAGGCATTGTCGCCATTGTTTGACAAATTCCCGTCCTTGGCAAAAATATTCTCGCAGATAGCGTCGGGAGCATTGGCATTCCGCAGCTGGAAGAGGGGTGGTCTTGCCATTATTGCCGCCATGTTCCAGTGGTTTGTCAATTCATTAAGCCCGCTTGCCGCAGTGTATGCCTTTCATTTGCAGGACAAGATGGATGCCTCGCATTGCCTGATTGTGACAGTCGCCAGTGCCATAGCCTGCTCAATACCGGCTATGCCCGGATTCTTCGGCAACTATGAGGCCGGGGTCGCCACCGTAATGGGTGCGTGGGGCATTGAAAGGGATACTGCGTTCGCATTGGCGTTTTCCGCACATATAATAGGATATATCACGATAACGGCAATGGGACTGCTGTTCGTCTATGGATTGGGCTATTCCATCGGCAAGGTGTGGAAGATGGGGAAACACTGAAAATGTGCGGAATATGCGGCGTTTTCAATTTTCTTCCAAAACCTGTAATGCAGGCTGAACTGCGTCGCATGAACGGTCTTTTGCGGCATCGTGGGCCTGACGGGGAGGGGTATTATTTTGGCAACAGGGCCGCACTTGCAATGCGTCGCCTTGCCGTAATGGATGTTGAACAGGGAAATCAGCCTTTTTACAGCGAGGATGGCAATATAGTAGCAGTATTCAATGGCGAGTTTTACGGATTCAGAACAGCACGGACGGAGCTGGAGAGAAAAGGCCACAAATTCCACACACAAAGCGATGCGGAGCTTGTTCCTCATTTGTACGAGGAATATGGGGAGGATTTCCCAAATTACATAAGGGGAATGTTTGCCGCCGCCGTATATGACATAAGAAAACACCGCCTTGTACTCGCCAGGGACAGGATAGGCAAAAAACCCCTTTATTACAGCATTTACGACGGTAGGCTTGTATTCTCGTCAGAATTGCAATCCCTGATGTCGGCAGAGGGAATCTCACACGAGATAAATTTGGAGGCATTGGACTTGTTCCTATCCCTGCAATGCGTGCCAGCACCGCTATCCATATACAGGAATGTAGGCAAGTTGTCGCCAGGGAACATTCTTGTTGCCAACGATTCATCAGGAGTTGTTGAGACAAAAAGATACTGGGATCTGCCATTGTCGTCTGAAAAAAACTATTCCAAAAGGAAATTTGATTTTGAGAAAGCAAAAATACGTCTGTACTCCATTACTGAGGAATGTGTGAAAATACGTATGGATGCGGACGTTCCACTGGGAGCATTCCTTTCCGGCGGACTGGATTCCTCCGTAATTGTGGCATTGATGGCAAAAAACAGTTCAAAGCCAGTAAGGACCTTTTCCATTGGCTTCAAGGAGGAGGATTTCTCGGAACTGCCTTATGCACGTCTTGTGGCACGGAAATACGGAACAGAACATTCCGAATTTATAGTTGAAGACAATATGGCGGAAATGCTGCCGGAAATTGCAGCCGCCTACGGAGAGCCTTTCGCAGATCCAAGCATGATGCCGTCCTTTCTTGTATGCCGTGAGGCAAGGAAGGGTGTGACCGTGGCCCTGAACGGAGACGGTGGCGACGAGCTGTTCGGCGGTTATAATCGCTATCGCGCATTTATGCTGGAACAGGCATTTTTCAAGAATATTCCTAATTTTATGAAAACAGCGGCGTTGAGGGCGATTTCTGTCTTTCCAAAGGAAGCCCCTTTCGGAATGTTCTGGAAAATAGAGAAATTCATTAGAATGTCCGCCTGCTCCGATGAGGCCGCAAAATACCTGTATCTAAGATCATTCGTCAAGCCGGAGGATTTTCCCTCCTTATGCACGGACAAGTACCGTGCCGCCCTTGACAATGGGATTTGTCGGGCAAAAGGGTATATGTCCGGCCTATTTGACCTTTCAGGGAATGAAGACACTCTAAACCGTATGATTTATGCGGATTTCCATTCCTGGCTGCCTGATGTGCTTATGACCAAGATGGATATAGCATCCATGAGAAATTCCCTTGAAGCCCGCTCTCCGCTACTGGATCACAATCTGGCGGAATTTGCCTGGAATCTGCCGCCGCAAATGAAGACAAGGGGATTCCGTGGCGGCGGCTCAAAATGGCTGTTCCGTCGCACATTCGCCCATCTGCTGCCGCAGGAGCTGCTTGGTCGCCACAAGACCGGTTTCGGCATACCCCTGGGTCGCTGGATGCGTGGCAGACTGAAAAAGACATGGCTGCAAACATGTCTGAATGGCGATGCCATAAGACGAGGACTGTTCAATCAAAAGGCATTGGAGGCAATGGCGGAGGAACATTTCAGCGGCAGACAGGACAACGGCTATCAGATGTGGTCCCTGCTCATGCTTGAAAACTGGTTCCGCCGTTTTGAACCGGACTTCAAGCTGTAAAGGAAACGAAGAAAAAGTGCCTTTTTCCTCGCTTTCCAATTAGCAGTTAGCAATTAGCAATGAGCAATTGTGGAAATTCTCTATTTATGCCTATCTTCACGCTGAAGAAAACTGGCAAAAATGCCAGAATATTTCAGTGTAAATTTTATAGAAAATGCCCTTGCTGAATACGTCGGCTGGCCTCATTTCCATTCTTCTGCGAGAAGAAAGTCCCTTAGATTTATATGCCTTATGCCGTTGCGGCTCATGTCAAATTCATCCATTGAAACGACATATTTGGGGAAAAATTAAGATTTTATTACATCTATAACCGATAATCAAGCAAAAAAATCTAATTTTGACGATTATAAACGACAAAATTATAAAAATATTGAATTGTTTTGGTTGTAAATGAAAAAAAGAGCAATTGTGGAAAGTTCACTTTTTCTCGTCATGCTGAACTTGTTTCAGCATCTCTCCCTATGGAAGAGAAGATCTTCACTATAGGTGTAAGTGGAAGTTGTTTTATTCGGCACAAAAAACAGCGTGCATGTGTAATTTATGCACGCTGGTTTTCAGCTTGCAGATTGCTGTTTAAGGAAACCCGGCTCGCAGTGCGAGGCGGGTAAATTAAACCTTTTTTATTTAGAGGGAATCTTTAGAAAAAACTATTCTATTTTACCAACCAGCTGGGGGCGGCTCATTGTTTAAAATATTGACATGGGGGCGGCTTATTGTGCCACGGCTCTGCCGTGTCAAATAAGCGGCTACTCCAAATTGAACGTTCAAGGAGAGCAAGTATGAAAATTTTTTGTTGTATACAAATTAAACAAGGAGAACCAGTTGGACAATGGTTCGGGGATATGAATGTAATAGAATCTTTTTTAAAAGAGCATGATATATCCCTAGATATTCTCAAAGAATTGAAAGAAAATAACAAGCCGGTGTTGTGGGGAGAGGGCAATTCTTTTTATATTCTGGCTATTTGGAAATAAATAAAACAATAAATTGAAAAATTTATTATCTATGTTTTCATCAATATTACTTTGTAATTTAAGTTAGCTTTTCTGTGTTTAGTTATTAGGGAAACGCAGAAAATTTGCCTGTTTTTGAAAGATACTCCGTCATGCCCGAAATTAGTCGTCGGACATCTCATCGGTGAATATTGTAGAGATTCCCGCCAACAGCCTGCAGGAATGACGGATGGTGGACTTTATCTGTATTTCATTAGGAGATATATAATGAGATTTTTGATTGGACTAGGCATCTTTTGTAGTTTTTTTGCTTTAGGAATATCATTTTTGTCGTCTTCACGAGTGGGGTGTATTGTTTCTATATTATCACTTGTTGTTTTAGAATTGATACGAAAAAAATTTTTTCCGAGTCCTGCGGCGGTTGTTCGTGCATATTTAATGGCAAAAACTCCTGAGGAACGTTCTCTATGGGTTTTATATTCAGATGACATACTGCCGTTGATGAAACAAAAATATGGGAATCAAATTGATACAAATTTGAAAATTATGCATCCAATACCTGAATATGGTACATACGAGTATTACAATTATGATAGCATAGTATCAGTATTTATTCAATCAACAAAAAAAACAGATAGCTTATATGATAAATTATTTGTTATACCTACTACTAAGTGTGTGTTCTATCTGAAAAAAGAAAAATCAGGTTATAAAATAGATTGGGCATTCTCTCAATATATAATGGGATATAGGGATTACGGCATCAAAAAAATGCAAAGTGATTATGACAACGGCATACATTCTCTATTTGATGTGGTTGCCGTAAGCGACTACTACAATTGGGGCTTTATTTCTCATAAAAAAGATATGTATTCTTTTAGAATTGGAAGTGCTGGAGATATTTTATATGGCTACTGCTATAAAAATGATTTGGGGGGTAAAAATCTTCATAATACATTATTGGAAAATGATCGTTGTTTTATCTTTTGTGAGGCACGTTATACTTCACTTTCTGAAGAAAGATCAGAGTGTGCAGAAATAAGTAATATAAAATTTGTGAGATATTGTGCTGATCAGGATACGTTTGATGAATCTTGTCATATTAAAAATAAAAAGGTTCTAGAGTTTGTTTAGTATATTATCGGAATTTGTATTCTTGTATAATACTCTGCCGATACTTATTTATAAAGCAATATTGCGTAATTTATCTGAAAATTGCCATTTTGCTGCCATACAGAATCTCTGTGGTTTTGTTGATTTAAATACATAGTTCAAAATCACTCGCAAAAACAACCGTAAAATTTTGCGTTCGCTTTTGCGACCGTTTTCGTACGCAAAAACAGGAATTTACGTTCATTTTGCGAACGCAAATTATGTCGTTCTGACGGAAAACACAACAAATATAAATTCTGACTNNCGGCGAGCATTTTCCATATTGGAATGGCGTGTATTTCAATGCCACTATAACTTATTGTTTTTTCTTCGTTATATGTTATTATTACAAAGTTCTTGGCTTCAGGTATTGATTTTGCCGCTTTTGACAGGCTTTTTAATTCCCTTTCGCTTGAAATGTTATCCAGTGAGTACGCCGCCTGAACAAGAGTCCCGCTGCCGGGAATATAAAAATCTATGTCAAGTCCTTTTTTTGATGATTTTATGTAATAAAAATCCCGTCCATATTTCCTGTACAGGCTTATGGCGGCAAGATTTTCAAGCAGAAGAGCTTCTCTGCTGTTTAAAAAAAGATTCAGCAGACCATTGTCCGAAAAATAATATTTGCAGATGCTTTCCCTTTCTGAAAATTTTGCGTAATAATTCCGCACGGCAAAAATAATGTATGCCTCCTGGGCATACCGCAGATAGTCTATGACCGTGCTTTTGCTTATTCCTGTGCCTATGCCGCTTAAAACATTGTGCAGTTTTGAATAAGACATCTCGTCCTTTGTGCTTTCCGCAAGTTTTTTCATCAAAAGCATTAAGGCAGAATAGTTCCTTATGCCGTTTCTTCCCGCAATGTCGCCAAGAAGGACTTTCTGATATATGCTTGAAACATACTCACGCTTGTTTTTAAATTCCAGGCTCTGCGGAAAACCTCCGTATTTGAAATATTCAGCAAAAATACCCATTATACGGCCTGTTTTTTTCGTATTCATCAGAGCATTTTTTATAATTTTCTTATCTTTTTTTGAAGAGGAAAACTCCTCTATTCCGCTGGCACGGAGATATTCGTAAAAACTGTAAGGCATTATATGTTTTGACATAAATCTGCCGCCAAGAATGGTTTCTATCTCGCTGGAAAGCATTTTCGCATTGCTGCCTGTTATCTGCACATATTCTTTGTTGTCTGCCATGCGGCGGGCGAATTTTTCCCAGCCTGCGATATTCTGTATTTCGTCAAAAAAATAATAGCCTTTCTGTGTGCTTAATTCTGCCTGTACCTTTACAATGCTGTTTAAGTCCGCGGCTGTCATTCCGCTTAAACGTTCGTCTTCAAAATTGACATATATTATTCTTTCCCAGGATATTCCGGATTGGGCTATGTCCCTTGCCATTTTATAAAGCAGGGTTGATTTTCCTGCCCGCCGCAGCCCTGTAAGCACATAATTGGCATTAGGCTCAAAGGAATAGTCCCTTTCAGTGATGGAGGCATTCCTTATAGTTTCATGCTGATCAGAAATTACGTTTTTCAATAAGTCCGTGTTCATATAATATTCCGAATATTGTACGATATATTATACGATTATTCCGTATTTTTGTCTACTATATCAGACAAATTACTTGTAAAACAAACCAGTTAACGTTGCACATTTTGCAAAAATTGCAATTTGTGATACGTTAAAAAGCCTAAAACGCTTTGCCGTCCCTGATAAACTCCATTATATTGGCGTGTATTATTCCGTTGCGTTTCTGCAATAGCGTATCCGTAGTGAAAACATATTTCCTGTAATTGTCCCTGACGGATTCCAACGGACGGTATTCGCGGTCTTCTGTTTCCCTGCTGGCAAGTATTGTGTACGATGACTGCACATAGATGTAATCCATTTTGGAATTTCTTAAAATGAAATCACATTCAAGGCTGCCTATACGCCCGACGCTAATGCTGTAATCAAGGCTTTTCGCATAAGCAAAAATAATGTTTTCAAGAACCGGCCCATAGTTTATCCTATTGTCCGTGTTTGCGGCATAATAAAAACCAAGGTCAGAAAGATAATATTTTTTTTCGCCGGACAATGATTTTTTTGACTTCATGTCAAAGCGTGGACATTCATAAATTATCTTTGCGTTTTTCAGAGCCTGCAAATATGCGGCTGTCGTTGCCCTGCTTATGGTCAGACCGTCTGAACGCAGAAGAGAGGCCAATTTCTTTATGCTTGTCATAGCACCGAAATTGTTTATTATGAAATGCCTTACCTTTTCAAATGCTTCCATGTTGCGTATTTTCAGTCGCCGCCTGATGTCCTTTTCAAAAATCTCATTTACAAGAGCTGTCAGATATGCCCTTTTGTCCTGCATGGAATCTAAAAAAATTGTCCTAGGAAATCCGCTTTCAAGTATGTAACTGCGTAGTTCCGCATCAAGGCTGGCAGAAACCGGCTTGCCATAAAACGCCTTCATCTGCAAATACTCGTCAAAGGAAAGAGGCGTCATTTCAAATTCCATATAGCGTCCTGTCAGTTTTGTAGCAAGTTCGCCACTTAGCAGATATGAATTGGAGCCTGTTATGAATATTGAATATCCGCCATCATTCCTGTATGCGTTTATAATCTCCTCAAAGTCTTTCACATTCTGAATCTCGTCAATGAAAAGATATTTTCTGCCTCGTTTATTGGCACAGGCATTGTCTATAAGCTGTTCAAGCTGATCAGCAGTCCTGATTTTTCGGTATTCCTTTTTGTCAAGATCCAGAAAAATCAGATTTTCTTCTTTTACACCGGATGCCTTGATTTCAGACGCGATCATCTGCATAAGTGTTGATTTTCCACAGCGTCGCACTCCGGTTATCACTTTTATTATGTCGTCGGACTTGTAAAATCCTCTTATACGTCGCAGATATTTTTCCCTTTTGAAAATACGCATTTTATTGTCCTTTTTTTCCCTAATTATGAAGCAGATGAGATTTATTATTGCCGGAATTACAAAGTATATGGCATTTAGAATAAGCCTTCATTTTATCCATAATATGCCTTTATTATAGCAAAAAATATCCTGTTTAACGTTGCACATTTTGAAAAAATTGCAATTTGTGATACGTTAAAACAGTTAAGGAAACACGGAAAAAATTTTCCGTGCTTCCCTGGTTATCAGCAAGAAATCAAGCGTAATTTAGCATAAAATTGTTTAAAATTATTGCCGATAGGTGTTTCCACAATTACCCATTGCTCATTTTGATGAGCCATTCCGGCAGATTGATTATCATTATGCCTTCCGGCGTTGTCTGCGGCGGAATATGGTCAATCACAAGTATTTTTTTGGGGGAATCCTGAATCTTTTATATAAATCATTTACAGCTTGTAATAATTTTATTGACAAGTTGATTTTTTTTCTGCTAAACTTTGTTTATAGGCAAAAAAACTCTTGCCTAATTTTAAAACAGGCCGGCAATACAATGTTAGAGGCCTGTTTCAATAACAATCAAGGAGAAAAATATGAAAATAGCAGTTATAGCGGCATCAGGCAGGGCAGGCAGGAAAATTGTCCTGGAGGCAAAAAGCAGAGGACATGAGGTGACAGCATTTGTCAGATCGGATTGCAAAATTGAAGGTGCGGACAAGGTCATAGTGAAGGATATATTTGATCTTGCCAAAGAAGATCTTTCAGGATTTGAAGCAGTAGTGGACGCATTTGGGGCATGGACGCCGGAAACACTGCCGCAGCACGGAACTACGCTCGCTCATATTTGCGACATACTTTCCGGCACAGACACTCGCCTGCTGGTTGTCGGCGGCGCAGGCAGCCTTTATGTGAACAAGGAACATACAATGTGCGTGTCAGATACACCCGGATTCCCCGAATCCTATAAGCCTCTTGCGGCGGCAATGGCAAAGGCTCTTGCGGAACTTCGCAAAAGAGATGACGTTAAATGGACTTACATAAGCCCTGCTGGCGATTTTCAGGCGGAAGGCGAAAGAAGCGGCAAATATATTCTCGGCGGAGAGGAGCTTACGCTCAATAGCAGGGGCGAAAGCATAATAAGCTATGCCGACTACGCCATTGCAATGGTTGACGAGATTGAGAAAGGCATCCATATACGTCAGAGAATAAGCGTCGTAAGGGAATAACTTTTTGACATTGAACGCCTTAACTTGCTAAAAATTTATCAGGAGCATATCATGCGGATAACAAGCAGGTTTACCATAGCGGCACATATAATAATGTGCATAAGCTATTTTGAAGGCAAAATGTCAATTACAAGTTCTTTTCTGGCAGGCAGCATAGGGGCGAACCCCGTCATAGTGCGTACACTGATGGGGCAGCTCAAAGAGGCAGGGATAATAAGCATAAGCCAGGGCAAGACCGGAATTGCCCTGGCCAGACCCCTGAAAAAAATAACATTTTACGACATATACAAGGCATTGGGATGCGTGGACGAGGGGGGGCTTTTCCGCTTCCATGAAAGTCCAAATCCAAAATGCCCGGTAGGTCGCAATATACACAGGGCAATGGATGGCTTTCTTGCAGACATTCAGAGTTCCTTTGAGGAAAGAATGAAGTCAATTACTATGGAAGATGTATTCCTGCGTACGGAAAATGCTATTTCAGAAGAGGCAAGAAAAGCCTGAATGGAAAACGAGGAAAAAGTGCCTTTTTCCTCGTTTCCAATGAGTAATGAGCAGTTAAGGATATATTTTATATCGCCATTGCTGAACAGAGTCGAGTTTTCAAGATAATGCGGGATAAGCAAAATGAGCGACGGATACATGGAAACAATTGAGAAAGGCATTAGCTTTGTGCGAAATATGCGACGGGATATAAAGATTTTTCCGCATGATTCCGACACAAATGAAAAAATCAATATCCTTGCCGAAAAAATACGACAGTCGGATGCCGTCATTATTGGAGCAGGTGCTGGATTGAGTACTGCGGCTGGATTTACATATTCCGGCGAGAGATTCCTGCGTTATTTTTATGACTTTGCGGAAAAGTACGGCATACAGGATATGTATTCCGGCGGTTTTTATCCTTTTCCCAAGGAAGAATTAATGTGGGCGTGGTGGAGCAGGCACATATATTTCAACCGCTATGTTCCCGCTCCAAGGCCGACATACAGGGAATTGCTTGACATAGTAAGGAACAAGGATTATTTTGCCATAACGACAAATGTTGACCATCAGTTCCAGGCGGCAGGTTTTGACAAGAAAAGGCTGTTCTACACGCAGGGAGATTATGGTCTGTGGCAAAGTTCTCGTTATGGGGCGGCCAGGACTTATGACAACCGGGAGCAGGTAATGGCAATGCTTGAATCCCAGGGGTTTGTAAAAAATCAGGACGGCATTTATGAAGTTCCTCCTGACAAAAATCTGAAAATGGAAATACCATCATCACTTATTCCTGTATGTCCCGATGACGGCGGAAAAATGACAATGAATCTGCGTTCCGACGATAATTTCGCAGAGGACGAAGGCTGGCATCGTGCATCCTCGGCATACAGTACCTTCCTGAACCGCCATAAGGGAATGAAAACGCTTTATCTGGAGCTGGGCGTAGGTGCAAACACTCCCATGATAATAAAATACCCATTCTGGCAGATGGTTTCGGAAAATGAAAAATCCTTTTACGCCTGCGTGAATATGGGAGAGGCATTCTGTCCGTCGGAAATAGAACAGCGTTCCTTATGTATAAACGCGGATATATCAGAGACTATTGGAACAATACTAAAGATCAATCAGGCAGACAGGAAATGACACAGGAACGGCGAAGAATCATACTGATTAAAATGCTTATCGCGGAGGACAGTCAGTATTCGGATATAGAAATACCTAAAAACATTGACGAGCAGAAAGTATTGCTGCGATCCCTAATGAACGTAAGGCCACCTGACTCTGCTCCAGAAGGCTTTTTGCAAATACAGGACGAATATCTGCGTCAGGCAATATCGGAAAAGGGTATAACGGATTGCCGGGACATTCCCGCAGTGTCGGACAAAGGCTGGCTAAAGAATGTCTCATTATGGAAAGGCGACATAACCCTTCTTAAATGCGATGCCATAGCGAATGCCTGCAATAGCGGAATGTTGGGATGTTTTCAGCCCATGCACCTGTGCATAGACAATGCCATACACACTTTTGCCGGTATTCAGCTGCGAATTGAAATGGGCAGGATAATGCGGGCCCAGGGACATGAAGAGCCTACGGGACAGGCAAAAATAACTCCTGGGTACAATCTTCCGGCGAAACATATTCTGCACACGGTTGGGCCAATAGTCAATGGTATTCCGTCGGAATATGACCATGCCATGCTGCGCAGCTGCTATATGTCATGCCTGTCCCTTGCCGCCTTGCATAATCTGGAATCCGTGGCATTCTGCTGTATATCCACTGGCGTGTTCGGATTTCCAAAAAAGAGTGCGGCGGAAACTGCCGTAAAGGCCGTAATGGATTATATGAATGAAAACAGGGAAACTTCCATAAAACAGGTGATTTTCAACGTTTTCAGCGAGCAGGATGAGCATATTTACAGGGAAATCCTGCATGAAAAAACCGAATTATGATTTCAATTAGCAATTGTGAAAATATATAAAAAATGTTGCCTGAAACAACAATTTTTAAATTTTTGTGTTTTTGAACNNTGTTAAAAAAAACGGATTTATAAAAATGGCTTGAAAATTTTAATTTTGAAAAATTGCCTCTAAAAAATCAGTTTTTGAAAAAATGTCAAAAAATTTCAAATTTTGAAAAATGACCTAAAAATTTAATTTTTCAAAATCCTTATCTTTTTTTATAAAATGTAAGATTATGAAAATAGTACTAGTCAACCCGGACATTCCTTGGAATGCCGGCAACATAGGCCGCACATGCGTCGCAACCGGCACGGAACTTGTCTTTACGGGCCATCTGGGCTTCAAGATAACCGACAAGGAAATACGCCGCTCCGGCCTGGACTACTGGCAGTTCCTGAAATATTCCGTTTATCCGGATTTTGATTCATTTCTGAAAACTTTGCCGGAAAACCCATCCCTGCTGTTTTTTTCAACACATGCCGGAAAATGCTACTGGGAAGCACCATACCGCGAGGACTCATGCCTGGTTTTCGGAGCGGAAACGGCAGGATTCCCGGACTGGATGTATGAAAAGTACAGGGACAGCCTTTACCGCATACCGATGTGGTCAAAACGGGTGAGATCGCTAAACCTGTCAACATCGGCAGGAATAGCCCTGTATGAGGCCTTGCGGCAGACCGGAAGGACTCCGGAATAAAATTAGCAGTTAGCAATTAGCAATGAGCAATTGTGGAAATTCTTTATATTTTTCAGCGTTTCCCTAAGGCTTATCATAACAATGGGTCTTTAGTCCCTTGCTAATTGCATAATTATAAACAATAATATAATCGAGGCGTTCTATCTGCGGATTGCTGCTAAAATGCCGTCAGACGGAAATCTATCCTCGCAGAGGTTATTTATGAAAAAAATTATATCTTTCATGTTTTCAGTTGCGTTGTTCCTGTCAGCATCGGTTTATGCCAATGCCGGAGCATTGAGCGACCTTGCCGCACAGTCCGGCAGGAATCTGCAGAAAAACACGGCATCCGCGCCAACAGTGTCAAAGGCGGAATCCGTATCATCCCCGGCTGAAGCCAATGCCGCGGCCATAAGGAATGCACAGTCCCAGACGGCGGAATGGCTTGTCATGGTATACATAGCCGGCATGAATAACCTTGGCCTTTTCGGAGCTGCCAAACTCAATGTCAATGACATGGAAAGAGGACTTTTCCAGGCAGGAGAGGCCGCTTCAAACGTAAGATTTGTTGTTGAATATGGCGAGCTTTCAACCGATGGAATGGGAAATCTCAACATACCCGATGCCATAAGGACTCTTCTTGTAATGCCTGACAATGATGTCAATGTGATAAATTCCAAGGTGATAGGCATTTCCAAGGGTGCGGACACTGGCAATGTAAAGACGCTTGACAGCTTTGTACGCCGCGTACTTCCCCGCTTTCCTGCGAAGAAAAAGGCTCTGATAATCTGGAATCACGGCGGCGGCATTGGCGGAATAGCTTCAGATGACATTCACGGCAGCATGATGAATCTGAAAAATCTTAGCAGGACACTTCGTGGTCTTGTAAGCTCTTATGGAAAATTTGACGTGATAGCCACGGATGCCTGCCTTATGCAGATGTCCTCAATAGCTTATGAGTTCAAGGATTATGCGAACGTCGTAATAGGTTCAGAGCAGCCAATTCCCGGCAATGGATATCCGTATTTCGGATTGTCAAGGATACTTGCGGTTTCCGGCAGCGGCATGGATGGAAGGGCCTTCGGCCAGATGCTGGTTTCAGGATACGGCCAGGCTTACAGCAGATCCGCGGACACATCACTTTCCGCAATAGACACGTCCAAATTCCCCGGATTCATAAGCAGGATCAACCGCTGGGCAGGCCTCATCATGAGCGACAGCAAGTCCTTTGGCATTATTTCCAAGGCAAATGTACTGAAGGAAGTGTCAAGAATGTCAGAACTTGACTGCTCCCGAGACCTTGTTCACATGATAAGCGTAATCAATTCCCAGGCCGGAGTTAGCCAGGCTATAAAGGATGCCGGAAACGATCTTGCAAATTATGTGAGAGGTGAGCTTCTCATAGCCAATTACGCATACGATACAAATCAGAATTTTGGCCTTGCCATATATCTGCCGGATCTTGTCTATGAGGCAAATCCCTATGAGACACTTAAATTCTCCGCGGATTCCAACTGGAGCAAACTTGTAAGGAAGATATTGCAGTCCAGGCTGGATAATGGGTGGTAATTTATGAAGAAGACATTGTTCCTTGCTCTTGCACTCGCAATACCTTTTTGCGGTATTGCATATTCGCAGCAGGTTCAGCCGAATCAGCAGGAAACCGTAAATATCTCTTCCATAGCTGATCCGTCTGCCAGGATGGCTGCGTACAGGAAGGCTCTTGCCACAGGTAATTACGCCCAGGCACAGGCATTCCTTGCTGATGGAGAAGTCCTTGCGATGGATACGAATCAGAACGGTGCGATCCTAAAGGCACAGGCCTCGGCATTGACCGATCTCTATTCATTGATGAACAAGGATTGGAAGATAGAGCAGCACAACATCTTGTGCAAGGCCATTACCGAAAGGATAGGAAATGGCAAGCCCCTTAGCTATGCCGGTGTTGGCCCACAGCCGGAAAAACTTCTGACATGGCTGAAAAGGAACATTCCGGATCTTTACAATGACAATGAGGATGGGAAACAGCGTCTTTATGTGGTAAATCAGGCAATACGCAACTGGGAGACACTGTTCGGACAGGCAGCCAACCGTGCCTACGAATGGGACGGTGTGCCACTTATAGCTACAAAGGAACAGTGGAATGAGATGCAGCTGCTTGACAGGAATGCCACCCTCAAAAAGATAGCAAGGCATCTTGCCAGGCTTGGCGACAACCGCTACCTTGCTTATGATGCGGACATGATAGAGACAATGACCGTACAGGTAACACAGGCGGAAAGCATCAAGCAGGCCTTGCAGTCAAACATCCTTTCCGAAAAGCAGAAGACGGAGATAATGGAAGCCAGGACTGTTTCCGAAAAGGCCTATCTGCTCAACAAGTTCTTTGATGGCTCCAATGTACGTCAGGATGATCCTATAAGGGTTGCCGTAAACGCTACCAGGACATCCTATCCTGATGAGGATTTTGACGCCCAGAGCCGCCAGCTTCTTGGCTCAATGCTGAATACATCCATAGCGGAAGAGCTAAAGGGTACTTCAGCTGGGGACAGGATAGGCTCAACCCTTCAGATAAAGGTTGAATTCTGCAATATCTCCTACTCAAAAATTGATGAGGAGAATCCTGACGTGATTGTTCTTGACGAGGAAACAATACAGCAGTATATGCGTATAAAGGGATATACGGCGGAATCCGTCATCAAGGACAGGAACCAGTTGAAGGAAATAGCCAGGTATATGTCCCCTGCTGTAGTGTATGAGGCCGCCCACCGTGATCAGCAGAAATGGGCAAAAGGCAAGGGCATGGGCAAGACAGACCTGTATATAACCAAGACACAGGAAGACGAGATTGACGCGATGTCCCAGCAGGCACTGTATGTCGCAGAAAAAATGAAGACAGACAAGTCCTTCTACAATGAGTTCTCATCAATAGAGAAATACTCAAAATATGCCGCGAAACAGGTGCAGAGCGCGTCCTCGTATTCACAGGGCAAGAAGATGTTTGCGGACACCGTGCGTACCGCTAATCAGAATCTGCCTACGATATCCTCTTACACTGCGGATCTTATAAATGCCGTAAATGATGAGCTTTCACGCCGTGCCGCCCTTTCAATGGAAGAACGCACGGAGGAATCCCTGAACTGGACAATGACATTCTCCGATGGCATATTGGGCAATGAGCCTGATGTGATAAAGTCGAACATACGTTTCTATGAGGAAGGGGCCTTGTCAAGACTTCGCTCGGAACTGTCAACCGGTGCCTATGAGGAATACAATAGGCAGTCCATTGCCGCCACAAGGCAGGCCTACAATGAGCTGGATTCCGAAAAAACGCAGAAAGGCTCTCTTCCGATGCCAAAATAATATACATTGCTTATGAAAAAGAATGTAATGTCCCTGCCGTTCCTGGCCGTAATGCTACTAAGCCTTACGGCCTGTCCGGCGGACAATTCCGGAGACAGGCAGAAGGGGCAGGATTCCCAACAGGTATCACAGCTGCCCCCGCCTGGAGCAATTTCTAATGCTGATCAGTCAGAGGCGGATATTCCCGTGCAGAAAAAACAACCTGTTCCAGTACTGGAAGTAAAGAAGATAAACGGTGAGACTGGGGAAGTACAGCTGGTTAGCAATGGCTGGTTCTCATATACAATGCCTGCCGCGTGGAGGGCCAACACAAATCCTGCCGAAGATGAGGAATACAAGGTTTATGAGGCCAAGATGTTCCCCAGGACACGGTCAAAAAAGATTCCCAGCTACATATACGTTTCCTATTTCGCAGAGGACAATGAGGACATTCCCACCTATCAGGAATTTGTGCGTGTGAACTCGCAGAATGTGCTTATGCGTGGCAAGACCTCCGAATGGGAAAAGTATGAGCCGGTAAAAGAGGCCACGGTGGCTGGTCGCAAGGCATATATCGTGGCAAGGAACTGCCGTCATTTCCTGCATCCAAACAGCAAGAATGACGATTATGTAATGAAAAAGGAAAAGATGTACGTATTTCCTGCCCAGAAAGGCTACTATGTGGTTAGATATGCCGCTGATGCTGATTATTTCAATGAGAACATAAAGAGGTTTGAGGCGATAGCGGCCAGCTTCAAGGGCAAGTATTAAGGGAACACGGAAAAAGATTTTTCCGTGTTCCAAGTTGGCAATTAGCAGTGAGCAATGAGCAATTTGGGAGTTTGTCATTAGATATATTGCTAATGTGCGTATAGTGTATATACAATGTATGTACATTGTATTGCAATCCTAAACTTCTTTCAGAATCTAATTAAGCAGTAGGATTTTGAAAATAAAAAAACCGCCAGAACGGCGGTTTTTTTATGCCCTGAACGAGGGTCAGTCCGGGAATCCTATCCTGTTCGGTGGCCAGTATGTAATCCAGGCCTTGCCTTTCAGATATTTTTCATGAACTGGTCCCCAGTATCGGGAATCGCAGGAACGGTCGCGGTTGTCCCCAATTAGGAAGTATGTCTTTTCCGGCAATGTGACAGGACCGAAATTGTCCCTTATTGACTCGCCGAAAAACTGTCCTATCTTGCGTTTTACCCAGTATTGCTGAAATTCTTCCTGGCTCATATTTGTGTCCGCCCGGGGTATGGTCTGATTGTCTACATGCTGGGCATATTTCTCATCCTTCTGTTCTACATCATTCAGGAAAAGTTTTTTGTCGCGTATCTCAATCTTGTCTCCGGGAACTGCGACTATGCGTTTTATGAAATCACGTCCATATTGACTTCCACCGCATTGATATTCCTTTGGATCTTCGGTGGGAAAGCGGAATATGGATATGTCTCCCCTTTTTGGTTTGATGAATTTGAACAGCTTTATATCCGTATAGGGGATGTGTATGCCATATACGAGCTTGTTTACAAAAAGGTGATCTCCAACAAGGAATGTACTTTCCATTGATGAAGAAGGGATCTTGAAGGCCTGAATGAAGAAATACATCACCATGGAGGCCAGTATTACCGCTGAGAACACTGTTTCCGACCATTCCATATCGCTTTTAAGCACAGGGAGGGTCTTGTCCTCCTTTTCCCCTGGCTTCAATTCCTTTTTCTTTTTGTCCTCGGCATTTTCTTCCGCCTTCTCCTTCAGTGTCCTGGGCCACATAATCCAGGAATATGCCGCGGCGGCTATCAGACCGAATATTCCATGCCTTATCTGTCTTGCGGTGAAAAGTATGTTTGTTGACAGCTCGTTGTGGCGGTTGTCAAGGCTTACGCTAATCAGAACCATTACTATAAAGCCGGCAATGCCGCAGAATACGCTATGCCATATACGCGTAAGGTGATTGGCCTCTTCCAGCTTGTTTTTTTCCTTCAGCCAATATGAGCCAAACAGATGCAGACCCATAAGGATTCCGATCCAAAAAAGTTTCTCTTCCATATTTTTTCCTCAATTGCTAATTACTAATTGCTAACTGCTAATTATGAAATTTCCTACGGAAATTTCATTTTCCCTGGCTTATCTTCAGCAGGGACATGAATGCGTCCTGCGGTATTTCCACCGAACCCATCAGCTTCATGCGGCGCTTGCCTTCCTTCTGCTTTTCAAGCAGCTTGCGTTTTCTGGTTATGTCGCCGCCGTAGCATTTCGCAAGAACGTCCTTGCGTTGCGCTCCGAGTGTCTCCCTGGCGATGATCCTGCCATTCACCTGTGCCTGTATCGCAATCTCAAACATATGCTTTGGTATGAGCTGCTTTAATTTCTCGCACAATGCCCTGGAACTGGCAAGTGCCTTGCTGCGATGTACAATGTACGAAAGAGCGTCAACTGTCTCGCCGTGCAGCAGTATTTCAACCTTTACCATGTCCGATGATTTGTATTCCGACGTGGTATAGTCAAAAGACGCATATCCCTTTGAGACAGATTTGAGCCTGTCGTAAAAATCCATTATTATTTCCGAAAGTGGCAGCATGTACTCGACAATTACCCTGGTCGTGGAAATGTACTCAATGCTCAGATGTTCGCCACGCTTTTCCTTGAGCAGGTTCATTATGCCTTCCATGTATGCCTGCGGCGCGATTATGCGGGCCCGCACATAAGGCTCCATAACGTCAATTATGTCGCCGTGATATGGAAAGTCCGCCGGATTGTTCACTTCCCTGTAATCCAGCTCCTTGAATTCCTTGTTGCGGGATTTGACCTTGTAAATTACGTTGGGATTCGTAACAATCAGGGGAATGTCAAATTCACGCTCTATGCGTTCCTTGATTATGTCAAGGTGCAGCAGCCCCATGAATCCCAGACGGAAGCCGAATCCCAGTGCCTTTGATGTCTCGCCCTGGAATGTGAACGAGGAATCGGTAAGGTTCAGCTTCTCTATGGCTGTCTTTAGCTGCGTATATTCCGTCGTGTTTACAGGATAGAAACCGGCATAGACGACAGGACGCACGTCCTCGTATCCGGGCAGTGGCTCGGCATTGGCGTTTTCCCTTTCAAAAATGGTGTCGCCCATCTTTATCTCGTGTATGTCCCTTATGCCTGCGACAATATATCCAACCTCGCCTGCCTGTAGGGAATCTCCCTTGATCAGCTTTGGCGACAATGTTCCCATTTCCTCTATCTTGTACGATTTTCCGTTTGAATAGAACGAAATGTTCTTGCCAACGGACATTTTTCCGTCCACAACCCTGGTGTAAATTATCACGCCCTTGTATGAATCGTAAAAGGAATCGAAGACCAATGCACGCAGGGGCTTGTCCGGGCTGCCCGAAGGTGGGGGGACTTCCCTTATTACACGTTCAAGCACTTCCCTCGCACCCCTGCCGTCCTTCGCACTTATCCTCGTGGATTCAACCGGGTCTTTCAGTACTTCCCAGATCTGCTCCTCGGTGGCATCCGGATCGGCTGAGGCCAGGTCTATCTTGTTTATTACGGGTATTATCGTAAGTCCCAGGCTCTGTGCCAGATGTGCATGTGCCAGTGTCTGTGCCTCAACTCCCTGCGAGGCGTCTACAAGCAGAATCGCACCCTCGCAGGCTGCCATCGCACGGGAAACCTCGTAGGAGAAGTCCACATGTCCAGGCGTGTCTATCAGGTTCATTATGTATTCCTGACCGTCGGCCTCGCTCCTGTAATGCATTCTCACGGCCTTTGCCTTGATTGTTATGCCTCGCTCTCGTTCAAGCTCCATTCCGTCCAGGAACTGCTCCTTCATCTGCCTGTCCGGCACTGTCTCGGTCAGACGCAGAAATCTGTCGGCAAGTGTGGACTTGCCATGGTCAATATGGGCTATTATGCAAAAATTCCTAATGTTCATTCTAAATCAGTCTTCGTCAAATTTGTCCGCGAAAAGTTTCTCTATGGTTGCGGCGGCCTTTTCCTCGTCCTCGCCCTTTGCCGTAAGGATAAGCGTGCTGCCGTAGGCGGCGGCCAGCATCATTACGCCCATAATGCTTTTAGCGTTGACTTCCATTCCGTCTTCGTTTTCAAGCCAGAGTTCGCATTTTCTGAATGCCGCCGCGGCATTTACTATAAGTCCTGCCGGGCGGGCGTGTATGCCAAGTTCGTTTATAACCTTTATCTGTTTCTGTATCATATATTAAAAAAAGTAAATCGGCAGTCCCAATGCTGAAAAAAGCAGTGCCGCTCCAAGCAATACCAATGCAGTCTTCCGCAGGGACAGTCCCCTTGCCGCGTATTTGCCAAACGCTATCATCGCCAGGAGCAGCGAGAAACGCAATACCGTCTGCGACGTGGTAAAACCAGCCTGACGTGTCCTGGCAAAGAAAAGTATGAAAACATTGATGATCAATGCTATTGAAAATACGAATCCGGCAAAATCCAGTTTCAGCTTTATACGTTCCGTGTCAAGGAAATTCAGTCCAAACAGGTTCTCCTCATTGCCTGCCAGACCGGCTTTTAATGCCTTCCACCGCATTACGCAGGCAGGTATTGCAAAAAGCAGCACGGAAACCAATGCGGCGGCAATTATGGCGTAAATAGACGTGTCCGCGCTGTCAATGCCTGTATTGAATATCCAGCTGTTGAATCCGAAAAGTATTGCCGCCATAAGGCCTGCCTGCAAGGATACTGATCTGAGCCGTACCCAGAAAATCCCGTCTCCCTTTGCCGCCGCCGAAGTGGCAAGCGAGTTCCTTATCTCGATCATTCTTTTCAGTGGCAGCCTGCCTTCTGAATAATCCTTCTCCATGCTTGCTATCGCGCCAGCCAGAATGCCTCCCATCATTGGGTTTGTGTTCAATTTTGCAAAATTGCGTGATACTGCCTCGTCAAAATCCTTTTTTTTCCTATAATTCTGCCTAAGGAATGGCATTAATGCGTAAAGAAAGCCAAAATTCTGCATCCTTTCGTAATTCCAGACGGATTGTACAAGAAAAAGACGCAAATATGTGTTGAAAACTGGGAAATCGCTGTTTTTTTGCTGTATTTCTGGAATTTTTTCCGTTTTTCCGCCCATTTCAGACAAATTGTACAGTTTAAGATTGTTCTTGAAACGGAAATAAAGCATTGACAATCCTATTATCGGAATTAATGAGAAAGCGATCTCGGCGGACGCGTTGAATATTCCGGAAATGCTTATATACGCACATATAACCGATGCGATCAGTCCCGCGGCAAGTATCAGTATGAACATTGCAAGAAAATCCGCCGCCATTGAACGGGCAATCCATGCGTTCATGTTGAGACGGCCAGAATTTATCTCTTCTGATACACGGATATTCCAGCCGGAGCGGAATTTGCGAAGCCTTCTGTCTGCCACGGAATAGGCGAGGTCAAAGACCATTCCATAAAAAAAGGCCACTGGTACTAACATTCCTGCCTTGACTGCCAGTGCGGCGGAAACAGCCCCTGCAAGACCACTTGGAGGCACTATGTCCCCAAGCGGAAGTTCGGCAGAATATACAAGCTCAAACGCTATGCCCAAAGCCGCTCCTTCCAATGGGCAGCCGCATATAATGCCTGCCAGTGTTCCCGCAAGGAATGGACGTGCGAACATGAATTGGAATGCCTGCAAGTTGTCAAGCACCAGCAGTCCGCATACAATTGCGGCAACAAGGGCGGCGGAAAAGAATGTCATTTTTTTGAGGCAAGTGCCAGAAGATCCAGCGGATCATCAGTAGGCACCGCCCTGCAATCCAGTTTTACGCCTTGTTCGGAAAGGCTTACAAGGTCGTTCTTTTCCTCATCGTTTAGAAAGACGGCAGTATTGTCAAAAAGATTTCTGCATGCCGTGTAAATCGTTCCTCCTATATTTAGTCTTCCTATGCTTATTCCAGCCTTGGATATTGATATGGCTTCCCTAAGGCTTGGCATTATGGCCATTGTGTTCTTTTCTTCCTTTTCCAGTCTTCTTAATTCCTCTGGAGCGTCTTTTACGTTGGATATTATCAGCTTTAGCTCGGATGGCATGGCGAAATGCAAAAGACGCTGTCTTAGCTCGTCTTTTGCAATCTCGTCTGATATTACAATGGCCTGCTCAATTCCCAATGAGGGAATCCACGCCTCTACTACCTGTCCGTGTATAAGCCTGTCGTCAACCCTGTAAAGAATAATCATTTCAGATAGCCCTTCCTCCCCCTGTTAGAAGGTTTTTTACTTCACAAATTGATCTGCGTCCGTCTTCCACTATTTTTGCCGAAAGTTTCTCAAAAGGAATATGTTTCCTGGCTGCGATGGCGGATAGCAGCATGTTTACGTTTACACCGCATATAACGGAACATTTCTGCAAATTCCTTACCAGCGGTATTGCTATGTTCATAGGTGTGCCACCAGGTATGTCAGCAAAAATAATTAATCCGTCGGGAGAACCGAGATCCTTGATGGCCTGTGCCAGTATTTTCCTGGTTTCCTCTAGTGATTTTGCCGGTGGGACTGGAATGTTCAATATGCCTTCTTCCTGTTTTCCAACTATGCTTTCGGCACATTCAAGCAGTCTCGCTCCAAATTCCCCATGTGTGATTATGATTATGTTTACCATGTCTCACCTCTTTATGTCCCTGTGATATTCCGAAACGGAGTATCCTAGGTCTATAAGCCTTTTTGAAACCTGTCTTGTCACATACACGCTGCGATGATGTCCTCCAGTGCAGCCTATGGCTATGGTCAGGTAGGACTTGCCCTCCTTTATGTAAAGCGGCAGCAGAAGGGTTAGCTGCTTTGTGTAAATGTCAAGGAACTGCCTGCACCCGTATTTGGAGTCAAGGTAATCCTGTATCTCCTTGTCAAGACCTGTCTTTTCCCTAAGTTCCGGCACATAATATGGATTTGGCAGGAATCTCACGTCCATCACTATGTCAGCGTCCAGTGGCAGGCCGTGCTTGTACCCGAATGATATAACGGAAAGCTGCATTTCCTTGGCCTGTCTGACTTCCAGCAGACCGGAAATTATCTCCTTAAGCTCGCCGAGCTTTAGCTTTGAGGTGTCTATCACCCTGTCAGCCTTTGTCTTTATGCTGCCAAGGGCCTTCCTTTCTTCCAGCAATGCTTCCTGTATTGTCTTGCCTAGTGGATGCTTGTGCCTGGTCTCAGAAAAACGACGTACTATTACCTCGTCAGAAGCGTCAAGGAATAGTATTTTTGGAGAATATCCTTCACTGTTAAGACCCGCTATGGCATTGCGGAAGTCCACATAACGGCCTTCGCGAATGTCAACTCCGAGGGCGACCTGCTTCAGATAGGATTTCTCCTTCATCTGCCTGGCAAATGCCGGAAAAAGATCCGCCGGGAGATTGTCTACGCAGTAATAGCCAAAGTCCTCAAAGCATTTAAGGGCCTGGCTTTTGCCCGCCCCGCTCATGCCGGTGACAATGAACAGCTTTCCTGAATCCTTGTTTTTATCAGTATCAGGCATTTTCAATTCCCCTTTCCCTGTTTTCCGTGTTCTTTATTTCCAGTGCGGCCTTCTTCCTGGCAGCCTTTCTTGCGGCGATCAGACGTTTTTCAACCGCCTCGGAAGTTGAAATGCCGTTCTTGTTGGTAAGACGCTGGTTGAGGGCGGCCACCTCTATGAGTACGGCAAGGTTGCGTCCTGGCGTGACTGGCAGACGCAGGAATGGTATCTTTACACCCATTATTGTCTCGGTCTCGCTGTTCAGGCCGGTACGGTCATATTTCCACGGCTCGCCTGGATTGACTGGCTCCAGATATACGCTCATCTCAATATAGGACTCTTCCATTATGGAGCTGATTCCGAAAAGATCCTTTATGTCTATCATTCCAAGACCACGCACTTCCATCTTGGTCTGTAGGTTCTGATTGTATGGCTCGCCGATGATCCAGCCTCTCATGCTGCGTTTGATCTTTACGCAGTCATCCGCTACGAAAAGATGTCCGCGTTTTATAAGCTCCAACGCACATTCCGTCTTGCCTACACCGGCCTCTCCCTCTATGAGTACGCCGAGACCGTATACGTTCACAAGTACTCCGTGCCTGCTGATGTTTTCGGTAAGCTCCTCTTCAAGAATGCTGGTAAGCTCCTGTATCAGCTTTGATGTTTCCAGAGAGGAAATGAAAAGAGGCACGTCATTGTCCTGGCAGGCCTCCAGCAGCACTTCCGGCGGCTTCTTTATGCCACCGCTTATTATCACGCAGGGAACCTTGCCATTCTCGAACATCTTGTCAAAGTTCTCGCGGAGTTTTTCCTTGTTGGCCTTTCTGCAATAACCAAGCTCGCCTTGTCCGATGATTTGTATTCTCTCGTGTCGGAAAAGTTCCAGATGACCGGCTATGGCAAGTCCCGGCCTGTTAAGGTTTACCACGGTGATAAGCCTTTCAAGACGGTTTCTGCCGTATTTGAGCCTAAGCCCCAGTTTCTTACGGTATGCGGTCATAAGACGCTTTACCGTCATGTTCTTTTTGGGCTTTGTAGTCTGGATTGTGTTTTTTTCTTCCTGCATCTGGCCTGGTATTGTTCTGAAACGCCCCGACGTTGAAGCCGGGAGCGTCTCATTTTGCTGTTAGCTTGTTTATTTGCCTGCCTTTACCGGCTGAAGCAGACCGTAGGTGCCGTCCATGCGCTTGAAGACAAGCTGCAACTGCTTTTCGTCCCTGTCCTGGTAAAGCCAGAAGGTGTAGCCCTGTTTTTCCATCTCTATCACGGCTTCGTCCTTTGACATTGCCTTGAGGGGAACGTCCTTTACAACGGTGAAATTAATAGAGGGTCCTATAAGAGAAACTGTTTCCTCTTCGGATATAACGTCTTCCGCACGGTGATCGTTCCTGCGACCATTGTATTTCTTTATCTGTGCTTCCATCTTGGTCATAACCTTGTCAATGGCAGAGTAAAGCTCATCCGTGCTGGCAGATGCCTTCATTGTCTGATTGCCCACATGGAGAACAACGTCCGCGTTGTGCAGCTTTTTCTCCACGGAAACAATGACCTGTGCCCAGACTATGTCGGAAACATAATCCTGCAATTTTGAAAGCCTTTCTTCAATAAAGGTCTTGATGGCATCTGTCATTTTCATTTTTCTTGCTACGATATGTATTCTCATTTTAATCCTCCGTACTGCTTTATTACATATTACTAAATTATTTAATTAATTAAAAAGAGCTTTTACGCATCCACTCAGCTGCCTTGCCCATATTTCCCATTTTTGAATATGCCTGCGATATGGCCAATGCAGACCGGGAACTCTCATTTACCGCTATCAGTGTTTTCAGATAAGGGTATTTCCGGATAAGGGCGATGTCCTCGTCGGTTATCTGGTTGTGTATCTGCGAGCAGAATCTCTCAATTGTTGCCATTTCCCTATCATTCGTCGGCATTACGCTTCCCCAGCACCATATTCCGGCATATTTGCCGTACTCGTCAAGAATGTAATGGTCTCCGGCAAGCCTTGTCCCGTCAAGGCCGCATTTTGCTGGTGCTGCCAGGAATGCTCCCGGAACGCAGCATTCCGTGCATGAATCGCTGTTTTTTTCCGCAAATATGTTTTTCAGCCCCTTTTCCGTCATATAGGTCATAAAACCGTTTTCAAGCATTGTCTCCTTCAGGGAATGTTCCCATGGCGGTATTGCGAAAAACAGTTTTGATACGGAATACGCGCAGTAATCCGCACCGGATATTGCCAGCTTGTCCGCATATTCCTTTTCCGTGGCGGAATAGTTTTGATTTTCATCATCGTATTTGCGTACATATCCGGAATAAAGCATACAGGAAAGTGCCGCCGCCTTTGCCAGCCTGTCTGCCTTGCTGATGTCTCCTCGTCTATATGCCTTTGTTGCGGCCAGGAATATGTCCTGCCAGAATATCTCGTTTCCGTTTTTGTATATTCTGGGAATCTCGTCCATATCCTGTTCCTGTGTGTGTTCAGCCGTCCTTGATGCAAAATATTTAAGCCAATGTGCCTTCGCACTGTCCTTTGCGTTATCATCCTCGGTTTTTGCAAAGATATCCAGTCTTCCCTTGTAATCCCATCTTTCCGGATATGTTGACCTTAGGGGGGAACGCATAAGGAACTTGTTTTCAGGAAAGCGGGCAAAAGCACTGTCTATGTCAAAAGACGCACGTCGTGAGGGAAATGTAGCCAATAATGCCATGCTGAAAATCCAGACCAGAATGTAAGGAACTGTAAATGCGTATAGGAATCCGTATGAAAATTTGTTGTCTTCAATCTGATTGTCCGTTTCCGAGGATTTTCCCGTATGGGCAAAGGCGGCTTTTATCCGAAATATCGCATATTTTGCAAATGCGGCGGCGGACAGTCCAGTGCATAGACACATCAGGAAAATGGCGGGAACAAAATATCTTGCCTCGACAGGCATAAGTATGTGCAGAAAGAAGAAATATGCTGCCAGAATGGGAATTACGAGCATTTCCGCATTACGACGCAATGTGAAAAGACTTGCAATCCAGCCTAGCAGAACTGGCAGCAAGAACGGAAAATGCCCGGACAGGAACGATATGCGTCCAATAATGCCCCTGATCCAACTCATTGGATTGGATAAAACCATTGCCGCCGCCATCTGGAATGCCTTTGCCGTGCCGTAGCTGTCCCATGCCGCCTTTGCGTTTCCCTCCGTAGTTCCGACGAGACCGAATCCTCCGGCCAGCAGATTGGGGAAAAGCCTGTCCCCGGTTTCCGTGAACAGGACAACGGATCTGTCGGTCTGGGACGTGGCAATTACGCTCCACACAATACCGGCGGCAAGACATGGCACAATCAGCAGGAATGCGGGATATATGCGTCTTCCTGACCGAAGCCGTAATATCGCCTCCGATATGGCAAAAAGAATGGCGGCGGCAATGCAGATTCCCTTGGTATGTGCCAATGCCGCAATCATTAACGATAGCAATATTATGCGTGTTCTTGGTCTTTCCTTGAAATTGAGAAATATCGCGATGCAGGCAATCAGGCATGAGGAAATTAGCAGTTGTTCCGTATTTCTGAATGAGGACGGCTCGTTCAATATGAATATGATGGAAAAAAGAGCGGCAAGCATTGATGCCGTATTTGAATGTCTCAATGCTGCGAAATAAATGAAAAAAACAGGGGAAAACAGCAAAAATGTCTTGAAAAATGCCAAAAAAGGTGGCAAATGGGTAAAAATCAATGCCTGGGTCAGCTTTTGGAATGGAAAAACCATCGTGTCAAGCGGATCAACAGGAAAAAAGATATTGTCAGCGTCAAAAACCCAGTTGTCCTGTGCGATGAGTGTTGAAAAATCAAATCCGAAAAGGTATAAAAATGCCGAAATTATGAAAAAAAACAGCAAAAATGCGTAAAATCTGATGTTTTTTGAAGAAAAAATCGGTTCTGACTTCATTTTTTACTATTTTTTATAGGAAGAATCAAAAAAAATTCCTGCATTAAAATCATTGGAAATATGAAGGAAAGTGCCGCAAAAGCCTGTTTCCTGTAAAAAAAAACCATTGCCGCTATCAAAAACAGGAAACGGTAGGCAAGTCCCAGCATATATGTTGAAAAAAAACGCAAATTAGAGCCGGAGATGGCCTTTTTCAGCATGAATCTTGACAAAAAACCATTAAAAACGCCAAAAAACGCTCCGATTAGCAGGTAAAAAGGCATCTTTAATTGATAATCCTTGTCTTTTTAAGCAGTAATAGGATTATAACGCATATAATGGCGGTGAAAAGAGCGTCCCAGAACGCACGGGACATTCCTGACGGAAAGAAATTATGAGCCGCAAGAAATCCCTTTATCCACATTTCATAGACGAATACCGAAAGTCCCGCAAACAATGCGGTTATGAATGTCTTAAGCATTTTTTCCCTCTTTTTATGGAAAAGCCGCCATTCAAGGCGGCTTTTTCCTTATTCTCTGTTTTGCTGGAACATCAGGCTACAATGTTATTGGCAATTATCTTGCCTACTTCAAACATAGTGATCTGATCTTTTCCGAAGAGCGGTTTCAGTTTCGCATCGGCATTGATCAGTCTCTTGTTCTTTGCGTCCTGAAGACCGTTTGCCTTGAAATAATCCCACAGCTTTTTCACGATTTCAGTGCGTGGGAGGGGGTTTTTGCCCACTATTGCTGCCAGCTTGTCGTTAGGCTTTACGGGAGCCATAAATTTTGAGTTTGCCATTCTTTTTTTCTCCTTTGAAAAAAGTCTTTTAAACAGTATACAGTATTTTAGGGCATTTTGTACATAATCNNCTCCTATCCGTCATTCCCGCATGTTGTTAGCGGGAATCTCTACTGTATTTACCGACGAGATGATCGATTACTAATTTCGGGCATGACGGTATATGTTTTAAAAACTACTACTTTATCTGAGTTTCCCTAATTGCTAATTGGGAACGCTGAAATGATTTTCAGCGTTCCCAATATTTATTACAGCTTTGGAGCCGCCTCGCAGATTGCGGGGTTTGTAACACCGAATTTCTTGAAATTCTCGGTGAACAGACCGGCAAGTTCCCTGCGTTTTGCGTCGTAGGCATTCTTGTCAGCCCATGCGTCGCGGGGATTGAGTACCTCGGCAGGAACTCCGGGGCATTCCAACGGTATGGAGAAGCCGAACACTGGATCCTGCACGAATTTCACCTTGGCAAGCTCGCCGTCAAGTGCGGCATTGAGCAATGCACGGGTGTGCTTGATGCTCATGCGTTTTCCTATGCCATAAGGACCGCCGCAGAGGCCGGTGTTTATAAGCCAGCAGTCCGCATTGTTCTCACGCATTTTCTTTTCAAGCAGTTCCGCATATTTCGTCGGGTGATGTGCCATGAAAGGCGCGCCGAAGCAGGTGCTGAACGTGGCCTTTGGCTCGGTGATTCCCACTTCAGTATTGGCAACCTTTGCGGTGTAGCCGCTTATGAAGTGGTACATAGCCTGTCCGTAGGACAGCTTTGCTATCGGGGGCAGCACGCCGAATGCGTCATAAGTGAGCATGACGATGTTCTTCGGGTGCGGGAATGCCGGTCCGGTGATTGAGTTTTCAATGAAGTAAAGAGGATATGCGGCACGGGTATTCTCGGTAAGAGTTCCGTCGTCAAAATCCGGCTGGCGGGTATTCTTGTCGTAAATGACGTTTTCAAGAACAGTGCCGAAGCGTCCAGTCGTGGAGTATATTTCCGGCTCAGCCTTGGGATCAAGGCGTATAACTTTTGCGTAGCAGCCGCCCTCAAAATTGAAGACTCCGTTATCGCTCCAGCCATGCTCGTCATCGCCAATCAGGCGGCGGAGCGGGTCGCTGGAAAGTGTGGTCTTGCCTGTGCCGGAAAGGCCGAAGAATATCGCTGTGTCCTGGTTCTTGCCGACATTGGCGGAGCAGTGCATTGTCATTACTCCTTTGAGCGGCAGCAGATAGTTCATCACGCTGAATATTGATTTCTTTATCTCGCCGGCATAGGCTGTTCCGCCGATTATGACCATGCGGCGTTTGAAATTCAGAATGATGAATGCCTCTCCCCTTGTTCCGTCTATTGCAGGGTCTGCCTTGCATCCGGGAGCGTCTATTACCGTGAAATCGGGGGCGAATCCTTTAAGCTCTTCCGCCGTCGGGCGTATGAAAAGGCTGTTCGCGAAAATATTGTGCCATGCGTATTCCGTGTATACACGTACTGAAAGGCGGTTCTGTGGGTCCGCGCCGGCATAGCAGTCCCTGGCAAAAATATCCTTGTCGGCAAGATACTTCTCCAGCTTGGCCAACATTCTGTCAAAAAGTTCCTCGCTGACGGCGACATTGTTGGTGTCATTCCACCATATCTTGTCGGCACAGCCGGGTTCTTTCACAATGTACTTGTCCTTGGGGGCGCGGGCAGTGTATTTGCCCGTTGTCACGCAGAAAGGCCCTCCGGCGGTTATGTGTCCCTCGCCGCGGGCAATGGCCTGTTCATAAAGCTCAGGCACTGACAAGTTTGAAAAAATAGTCTTTGATGTTTTCATCTGCTTTAATACCTCTTATGTTAGGGATGAGGAAACCCTATCCCTATTATATATTGTACTGTTTTTTAAGGTGAATATAAAGAGAGCTTCCTTTTTATCGGAAGCCCTCTCTGACAATATCTGGTTTTGAATTATTCCCCGTCAAGAACCTTTCTTATCCGGGCAATGCCTTCCCTTATACTTTCCTCGGAAGCACAGTAGCTTATTCGCAAATGACCTTCCAATCCAAATTCAATGCCTGGAACTGCCGCCACCAATGCCTTTTCAAGCAACATTGCGGAAAGTTTGCGTGAATCTGGCTCATAAGCACTGAAATCCGGGAAGCTGTAGAATGTTCCGTGCGGAATATCCAGCTTTACTTTTTTAAGTTTTGAGAGTTCCGCCACAAGCAGATCCCTTTTCTTCTCAAGTCCTTTTCTTAACGTCTCTACAAAACCGTCATTTGCGGCAAGGGCGCCTACGGCAGCGGCCTGGCTCAATGCCGAGGGGCATGATGAAACCTGTGCCTGTACCTTTATCATTGCCTTGGTCAGGGCCTCGCCAGCTATGCTCCAGCCTATGCGGTAGCCCGTCATGGAGAATGTCTTTGAAACTCCGTTTATGGAAACGATTATGGATTCGTTCAGAGGACGTTTGGCATAAGCGAATGCGGACGGTGCCTTCATTCCATCGTAAACCAGACGGTTGTATATATCGTCCATTAACAGGTAAATGTCATGGCGTTCGCAAAGCTCCACAAGCTCTGATATNNAGTCCCTTTGCCGGACGTACTAGGACTGGCTGTCCACCGGCAAGTCTTACCATTTCAGGATAGCTTACCCAGTATGGAACAGGGATTATAACCTCGTCATCTTCATCTAATGCTGATACGAGGAAATTGTAAATTGACTGTTTCGCACCAGATGACACTACGATATTGCCGCGTCCCGGCCTTATTCCGTAATACTGTTCCGTGTACTTGATAATCTCGTCCTTAAGTGCCACAGTGCCGGAAGATGGGGTGTATCTTACAAATCCCCCATCTATCATTTTTCTGGATTCAGCGGCAGCACCGGCAGGTATTGCTTCAACTGGCTCTCCGCCGCCAAGATGTATTACAGGCTTGCCTTCCGCCTTCAAGGCGTTTGCCGTCTCGTTTAACTTTAATGTCGCAGACTGTCCCAAGGACTGTGCCAATTTGCTTATTCTCATTTTCTCACCCGCCGGGTATAATTAAAAATGCCACACAAGCATGGCTTTCACGCTTATGCCCATGCTTTGTAAACATAAGCCGCATTAAGCTACCTGTTTGGCATTATATTAGAATTTAAGGCGCGGGTGGGAATCGAACCCGCGAATAGCGGTTTTGCAGACCGCCGCCTTACCACTTGGCTACCGCGCCGTTTACAAATATTATAACAAAAAACAGAATGTTTGGCAAAAAAATTCAGGACAAATCTATAAGTTTCCACTTTTCCGCATACATTTCTATTAGTTTTTTGCGTATTCCTGCGTTTTCCGGGGCGGATATGCCTGGGTCTATGGAAAGGATCTCGTCCTTGTCGTCTATGGCCTGCATAAGGATCTTGCCATCCCTGGACAGGTCAGCCAATTTGAAACCCATGTCTCCGTGCTGCTCCTCGGTGAAAATGTCTCCTGCCCCTCGCAGGTATATGTCCCGCTCGCTCAGTTCAAATCCGCTGGAACAGTTTATTAATGCGTTTATACGCTCCTCGGCATCCGGCGTTCTGCTGCCGCACACGAGCAGGCAACGTCCCTGCTTTTTGCCTCGTCCTACACGTCCTCGCAGCTGATGCAGTGCCGCCAGTCCGAAGCGTTCCGCATTGTTTATTGCTATCAATGTGGCCTCCGGCACGTCAATGCCTACCTCTATAACCTGCGTAGCGACGAGAATCTGCGTTTTTCCGCTGGCGAATGCTTCCATGGCCTCCCGTTTTTCCTTGCTTTTCATTCTACCGTGAAGCAGGTTTATTGAAATGTCAGGGAAACGTTTTTTAATCTTCTCAAATTCGGTCTTGACGGCCTTCAGGTCAGCATTGCCGCTTTCCTCTATTGCAGGATATACAATGTATGCACGGTTTCCCTTCCTGGCCTCTTCCGCCGCGGCCTGAATAGCGGTTTCCTCGTCTGCTTCCAGGGTAAGGACAGGTTTGCGGCCTTTCGGCATTTCCCTTATCGCGGACAGGTCAAGATCGCCGTACATTGCAAGGAAAAGGCTTCTCGGTATCGGGGTTGCCGTCATTACCAGCATATCCGCCAGCTCGCCCTTGTCCCTAAGTGCGGCTCTCTGTCGCACTCCGAAACGGTGCTGCTCGTCTACAACGACAAGACGCAGATTTTTGAATCTGATACCCTCGCCCAGCAGGGCATGTGTGCCTATTATTATGTCTATTTCACCCGACGCAAGGGAATCAAGCATTTTCTTTTTCTGCGACGGAGTTGTCTTTCCTGTCAGCAGTTCAAAACGTACATTCAGGCCTTTCAGGAATTTTTCAAATGTGAAATAATGCTGCGAGGCAAGAATTTCCGTCGGTGCGATGAATGCGCTCTGCGTTCCGTTCTCAGCGGCAAGCAACATTGCGGAAAGAGCCACCGCTGTTTTTCCAGATCCAACGTCTCCTTCAAGCAGTCTTGCCATTGGTACAGGGGAACGCATATCGTCAAAAATCTCGTTTATGGCATGTTTCTGCCCACTGGTAAGCTCAAAACCCAGATTCTGCCGGAAAGGAGTAAGCAGTGTACGCCTTATCTCGTAGGAAAAATGCTTTGGAACTTCCCGCAGCTGCCTCCTCCGTATCGCACAGGCTATTGCGAAAAGAAGCAGCTCCTCGTAAATAAGACGGTTTCTCGCCATTTCAAGCTGAAAGTAGTTTTCAGGGAAATGAATACGCCGCAAGGCCTCCGCACGGCTGAACAATGCCCTTTTTGCCAGTATTCTCGCCGGAAGGAAATCCCCTATTCCGTCTGCGGACATATATACTCCGGTTGCGGCGGTCTCACGCATCATCTTGCCGGTAAGTCCCTCGGTTAGCGGATATACAGGCACAATCCGTCCAATATGGCATTTTTGTGCCGATTCGTCGCCGTCAAGGTAGTATTCCTGAACCCTGACAGTGCTTGAAAATATATCGTCGCTGTCCCCGGTTATCCAGACTACGTTTCTTTTGCGGAAATCACGCCGTATCTGCCCGAAAACGTCAAATTCTCTCGCACGGCGTTTGAAAAATACGGCCTCCGTCTCCGCTCCGTTGTCCCTTTTGAGCATGGCCTTGAATATGCCAATTCCGCTTGCCGTGTACACGTCCCTTGTTGAAACGACCTCTCCACGTATTGCGGGCATTTTTTTTACGAATGGCAGATCCCGCTTTTCCGGCTCAATGCGGCGATCCAGCCATTTGCGGGGAAAGTAGAAAAGCAGATCCTCAATGGCATTAATGCCGAGTTTTTCAAACAGGGCAGCCTTTTTAGGGCCAATTCCTTTTATAAAGCGAAGCGAGGTCATAACAATTATAGTATAGCCATATAATCATAAAATGGCAATGAGTATGTGGTTTGACACCTATTTATTCAATGTTATAAAATATTTACCGAGCGGTAGATATACAATTGGCTGCGGCATTAGGCCGCGGCTATTTTTTCAAGACGCGGCTTATGGAATTTAAGGAAATTTTAGAGCATCACATAATAGACAAGGTATGGGCCTATCTTGACATAGGCCCGATACATCTTCCCATATCAAAGCATCTTCTGATGATGGCCATTGCCTTCATCCTGCTTACCGTGGTGCTGCCGTTCATAATAAAGAGCCGCTCCAAGATAATCGCCCCATTACGCTCAATGATAGAGGTCATATTCATCTTCATAAGGGATGAGGTTGTAAGACCAAATCTTGGAAAGGAGCTAGGGGACAGGCATCTTCCCTATTTCGCAACACTTTTCTTTTTCATACTGACTATGAACCTGCTGGGACTTGTGCCTTATGGTGCTACCGCTACAAGCAATCTTGCCGTCACAGGAGCATTGGCGGCCACGTCCCTTCTACTGATAGTCTTCATGGGCATAAGGAAGCAGGGATTCCTTGGTTATTTCAAGAATCTTGTGCCGCATGGCGTGCCTGTATGGCTTTACCCAATACTTTTCCCTATTGAGATAATAGGCCTTGTAACAAAGGCATTTGCGTTATGCGTCCGTCTTTTCGCAAATATGCTCGGCGGACACATTGTCATACTGTCATTCATCTGCTTTATCTTTATATTCGGCTCACTGGGAGCGGTTTACGGATTCGGAGTTGCCCCGGTGTCGGTGCTGCTTGTGCTTTTCATGATGGCCTTGGAACTTTTCGTGGCATTCCTACAGGCATATATATTCGTGTTCCTGACAGCCATATTCACAGGCATGGCGGTAAATCCGCATTGATTTTTTGAACAGATTTTAAGTATTTACGGAGGAAGCATTAAATGGAAAACCTTACATTCATAGGAATGGGCTACATCGCAGCCGGAATAGGAGCAGGCCTTACGGTGCTTGGAGCAGGTCTGGGAATAGGCAAGATCGGAGCGAGCGCTCTTGAAGGAATAGCCCGTCAGCCGGAATCATCCGGCGACATACGCTCAAACATGATCATAGCCGCGGCCCTGATAGAGGGACTTGCATTCTTCGCACTGGTAATAGCATTGCTTGCCGCAATGAACTTTTCCAATCCTAAGCCGGAAGAACTGCCGCAGCCTCCCGCGGCAACGGCACAGATTGACCGCTGATTGCGAATTGACATAGGTAATACTGTTTATGGAAGCCCTAATCCATCCTGACATAGGACTGTCCTTCTGGACCATAGTATGCTTTGTCCTCCTGCTGCTCATTTTGAAAAAAACAGCATGGAAGCCTCTCATGGATGCCATAAACGAGCGTGAGGAAGGCCTGCGCCGCACAATGGAAAGCGCCAACCAGGCTCAGAAAGAGGCTGAAAAGATAAGGGATGAACTCAATTCCAGGCTTGCCGACCTGAAATCCGAAATAAAGGAACAGCTTGAAGAAGCCCGCAAGACAGCGTCAAAAGAGAAAGAGGCAATGATTGCTGACGCAAGAAAGAGCGCGGCTTCAATCATAGCCGCGGCAAAGAAGGAAATTGAGGAGGAAAGAGCGGCAGCCCTCAAGGACATGAAGAAAAAGGTATCCCGTATTTCCATGATGGCCGCTGGGAAAATATTGCAGGATTCCATAACGGGCAAGGAAAACGATGCCCTTGTGGAAAAGTACATATCCGAGGCGGAGAAATCCAATCTCGGATTCAAGGACGGAAGCAATAATTAGGAAATCTGAAAAAAATTTTTCGGATTTCCCAATTAGCAATTAGCAATGAGCAATTAGCAATTTCCTTAATATCGTCATTGCGAGAAATGAAATGACGAAGCAATCTTTTGTGCTACCGCTCGCAACGACGCAAAAGAACGAGTAGCAGGACTTTTTTGGAGAAAGATGTGAACAGCACGGATAAAATCCTGGCCAGACGGTACGCAAAAGCATACGCCGATGCGGACACTCTTGAATATACGGAATTGCTTGAAAGGGTGAATCGTCTGGAGAAAATCGCGGAGCAGCTGCGGCCTTATGCAAGGACAATGCTGCATCCTGTCATTTCCGCGGAGACAAAAGAGGAAATACTTGTCAGGATTCTTCCGGAGCAGGATTATGCACGGAATTTCATGTTCCTGCTGCTGTCAAAAAATCATTTCAATCTGCTTGATGAGATTATTTCAAGTTGTCATGAAATACTTGACAAGTCATCCGGCACGATAAAGGCGGAACTGCGTACGCCATATCCTATTGCGGAAGAAACGCTTGTACGGATAAGGAAACTTGTTTCCCCAGATCCGGACAAGGTGAAAATAACGCAGACAATATCTCCAGACCTGATAGGTGGATTTGAACTCAGATGCGGAGACATGCTGCTTGACGCAAGCGTAAAAGGGCAGCTCAAAAGGCTTGAAAAGGAGCTGGAGGCATAAGCACGGCTTCTAGGGTTGAAAAATGATTAAACCTGAAGAGATAACAGACATCATAAAGAAAAGAATAGGGAATTTTGTCCCGGAGGCGGAACTTAGCGAGATCGGACAGGTTCTTCAGATAGGTGACGGCATAGCCAGGGTTTACGGAATAAGCAGGGCCCTGGTTGGCGAGCTTGTTGAATTTGAAAGCGGCGTAGCCGGAATGGTTCAGAATATTGAACGCGAGAATGTCGGCATAGTCGTAATGGGCGACGATTCCCTGATAAAGGAAGGAGACCGTGTAAGACGCACAGGCCGTGTTCTTGAAGTGCCAGTCGGCGAAGCCATGATAGGCCGTGTCGTAGATGCGCTTGGTCGCCCGATAGACGGAAAAGGCCCGATAAGAACCGACAAGCATCGCCCTGTGGAAATAATAGCCCCCGGCGTTGTTGAGCGACAGCCAGTCAAGGAGCCATTGCAGACCGGCCTCAAAGCCATTGATGCGATGATTCCTATAGGCCGTGGTCAGCGTGAGCTTATCATTGGCGACAGGCAGACAGGAAAAACCGCCGTGGCTTTGGATGCCATACTCAATCAGAAAAATGAGCCGCCGGAAACACGTCCACTCTGTATTTATGTAGCAATAGGTCAGAAGGAATCCACTGTTGCCCGCCTTGTGAAAACACTGGAAGACAATGGGGCAATGGAATATACGGTCGTGGTTGCCGCCTGTGCGGCAGATCCTGCATCAATGCTTTACATCGCTCCGTATTCAGGCTGTGCCATAGGCGAGGAATTTATGTGGTCAGGCCGCCATGCCCTGATAGTTTATGACGATCTGTCAAAACATGCCCAGGCATACAGGCAGATGTCCCTGCTCCTACGCAGACCTCCGGGCAGGGAGGCATATCCGGGCGACGTTTTCTACTTGCATAGCCGCCTTTTGGAACGTGCCTGCAAGCTAAGCGAGAAGCATGGGGGCGGATCACTTACCGCATTGCCGATAATAGAGACGCAGGCAAATGACGTGACGGCATACATTCCGACGAATGTGATTTCAATTACTGACGGACAGATTTACCTTGAATCCTCCCTGTTCCATAGCGGAATAAGGCCTGCCGTGAACGTGGGAATATCCGTATCCCGTGTCGGAAGCTCCGCACAGATAAAGGCTATGAAGCAGGTCGCAGGACAGCTACGCCTTGACATCGCTCAGTACAATGAGCTTGCCTCTTTCGCACAGTTCGGCAGCGAGCTTGACAAGTCCAGCATGGATCAGCTCAACCGTGGCAAGAGAATGGTGGAGATTCTGAAGCAGAATCAGTATTCCCCTCTTACAGCCGCGGAACAGGTGATTGTCCTTTACGCCGGAACACACGGATTCTTTGACAAGACAAAGGTTGAGGAAGTACGCTCAATGGAACAGGATCTTGTACGCTGGCTGCGTTCTTCAAGAAAGGCATTGCTTGACGAGATAATGCGGAAAAAGCAGCTTGACGACGCTATGACCGCTGAAATAGACAAGTCCCTGGAGGACTTTTCAAAGACACATTGACTATCAGGAAATGAGCAATTAGCATGGCTTCCCTAAGAGACATAAGAAAACATATAGATGCTGTCAAAAACATACGGCAGATAACCGGTGCTATGAAAATGGTGGCGGCGGCACGAATACGCCGTGCCCAGGATGCGATGATGCAGGCCAGGCCTTTCGCACATCATGTGGGCAGACTGGTAGGAGATCTTTACGGCGAGTTTTCAGAATCCGATATGGAAGGCACAAAAGCCGCCGAATTTTTTGAACATCGTGGGAAAGGCCCTAAATGCCTTGTACTTGTGACGGCGGACAAAGGTCTTTGTGGGGCTTTTAATGCCACATTGCTAAAGACAGCCCTTGCATGGATACGGGAAAATATGGACGAGAAGATCTTCGTCATTACCGTTGGAAAAAAAGGATGGGATTTTATGTCCCGCCTCAAAGTGAAGAATATTGAGATGGCCGGTCAGATGATTGGCATTTTCCCAAAGGCAGAGTACGCCCATGCAAAAATAATAGGCGAGACAGTGAAAGAGCTTTTCCTAGATACACAGCTTGAAAGCGTGACCGTAATATATAATCAGTTCAAAAGCATGATGTCCCAGAAGGTTGTCACAAGACAGTTGCTTCCATTAAGCAATTTCATTGAGGAAGGCGTGGAAAAGGCAAAGTCCAAGGGCGACAGTTCTGCCGAGCTGAAAAAGGTTGATTTCATTTTTGAGCCAGGGAAAATGGAATTGCTTGACTATCTGCTGCCGCTTCATCTTGATTTGCAGATTTACAGGATATTGCAGGAATCACAGGCCGCGGAGCTTGCGGCAAGAATGACCGCTATGGAATCCGCCTCAAAGAATGCCTCGGAGCTTATATCGGGTCTTACACTTAAAATGAACAAGACCAGACAAAGCATGATCACTACGGAACTTAACGAGATTGTGAGCGGAGCGGAGGCATTGTCGTAGAGAGGTTTGAGCTAATTTGTAGGTTTAGGAGCAAAATATGGGCATTGGAAAAATTGTGCAGATAATCGGCCCGGTGCTGGACGTGGAATTTAAGCAGGGCGAGCTACCCCGCATACATGACGCACTGGAAATTGTGTACCAGGAAGATGGGCATGATGCGAAACTTGTGGCAGAGGTCGCACAGCATCTGGGAGACAATACCGTTCGTGCGATTACACTAGGTGCTACGAATGGACTTTCCAGAGGTCTTGACGTCAAAGACACCGGTGCTCCTGTCATGGTTCCTGTCGGGGAGGCCTGTCTTGGTCGCCTTATTGACGTTCTCGGAGAGCCAAAAGATTACAAGGGTCCAATTGAAGCCGCGGAAAAAATGCCCATACATAGGGCTCCGCCGCCATTGACGGAACAGAAAACAGAACCGGAAATATTTGAGACGGGTATAAAGGTCATAGATCTGCTTGCCCCTTTTATGAAAGGTGGCAAGATAGGCCTTTTCGGCGGTGCTGGAGTTGGAAAGACCGTCGTGATAATGGAGCTTATAAACAATGTCGCAAAGGCACATAACGGTTGCTCCGTATTCGGCGGTATCGGTGAACGCAGCCGCGAGGGCAATGACCTGTGGCTTGAAATGGCGGAATCCAAACTGTCGGATGGATCTTCCGTGCTGGATAAGACGGCATTGGTTTACGGACAGATGAATGAGCCGCCGGGCAGCCGTGCCAGGGTTGGCCTTACGGCATTGACGCAGGCGGAATATTTCAGGGACAGGAAAGGCCAGGACGTGCTGCTATTCCTTGACAATGTTTTCCGTTATGTTCTGGCAAACTCCGAGGTTTCCGCCCTGCTGGGGCGTATGCCTTCCGCAGTTGGCTATCAGCCTACACTTACTACGGAAATAGGCTGGCTTCAGGAACGCATCACGTCCACGAAGAAAGGATCAATTACGTCCATACAGGCTGTATATGTGCCTGCCGATGACCTTACAGACCCAGGCGTTGCAAACGTATTCACGCATCTTGACGCTACGGTGGTGCTTTCACGTTCAATAGCGGAGCTTGGCATTTATCCTGCCGTTGACCCATTGGATTCAACTTCCAGAATACTTGATCCCGCCGTAGTGGGGGAAGACCATTACAATACGGCAAGGGCGGTTCAGAAAATACTTCAGAGATACAAGGAATTGCAGGACATAATCGCAATTCTTGGAATGGATGAGCTTGGCGACGAGGACAAGAAAACGGTAAGCCGTGCCAGAAAGATACAGAAATTCATGTCCCAGCCTTTCAGCGTTGCGGAAAAGTTCACAGGCCGGGAAGGCCGTTATGTGCCGCTAAAAGATACCATAGACAGTTTCAAGCGTATTCTGAGCGGAGAGCTGGACGATTTGCCGGAACAGGCATTCTTCCTTGCCGGAGGAATAGAGGACGTTCTGAAACGTGCTGGCAAATAATGGCAAATGCCTGCAATTGTTGTCATTTGCAGGCATTTGGCCGTATTCCCCTCTACACATGATAGTTTTAGAGGGAAAATTTTCCTAAATTGCTAATTTGAAATTTATGTCATCAAAACTCAGGCTAACCATTCTTGACCCGGAAGGAACTAGGATTTCCGAAATACCCGTTGAGGAAGTGATTGTACCAGCATTCAACGGAAAGCTCGGCATACGCAGCGGACATGCCCCTTTTATGGCAGTACTCAAAGAAGGCGAGATCAGATATTCCGCAGACCTGAAAAGCGGCAAATACGAAACTATAGGCATATACAGGGGATTTGCAGAGGTCTTGAACAATTCCGTAATAATACTTGCCGCGAACAAGGATTTTGCGGAAAAAATCAGGTTTGAGGCGAATAAGCAGGAAGAACGCAAAAAAAACAGGGCAGGCCGTGTTCAGGGCGATGAAATAAACCTTGACGAGGCTTCCGCCCTGATAAACCGCAGTCTTGAAGTGCTTAAGAACCTGAAAAGGAATGCAAGGAATGTTAGGAAATAATCTATGATTTTCAAATATTTTAAAAGGAGAAATGTATGAAATATATAGTGTTTTTTGCTTTTTTGATGTTTTCCGTAATGCCTGTGATGGCTCAAAATGCCATATCTGACCTGAATCAGAAAATTGACGAGGTATCTGCTTCAGTGCAGGATATAAAGGCACGCAGCTTTGCAAAGCAGGTTCAGGACAAGCTGACGTCTATGGAGCAGCTGGAACAATATTCAAAAAACTGGCTTGGATCTGAAAAGGCGAACAAGGAACTTGTTGAACTCATAAGAAAATATGTAAAAGATGGAAAACCTATAAGTATAACCGAAGAGGAAAGGGCAAAACTGGAAGAAAACCGTAAACAGGTGCGTGCCTTGCTTGATGGTGGCAAAAAGGATTCCACAAGGAAAAAGGAAGTACCAGCCGCCATGGCGGAAAAAATGAAAAGGATCAACAAGATACAGATGTCCGTGATAGGCCTTGAAGCCCGCAGCCAGGCCATGCGCATTTCGGAAAGCAAGGGAATTACTGTTGATGAGCTGGAGAGTGCTAGCCGCGGCTGGATTGGTACAAGGGAATACAAGCAGAAACTGATCAAGAAGGTAAGAAAAATCCTGAAAAAGGGCAAAATCAAGCCATTTTCAGAAAAGGAAATTGACAAGCTGGAAGCGGCAAGAATGGAAATACGCGATATCCTGCAATAAATCCTTGTAAAAATNNGCTATAATTGGTACGAAAAGCGAAAGGGCTTTGAAGACCATAAACCCCATCGTGGCGCGGATAAACGCGCTTGAAGAACAGTTTTCCAAACTTACAGATGACGAACTCAATGCCAAGACCCCGGAGTTCAAGGAACGTCTTGCCAAGGGCGAGACTTTGGATGACATATTGCCAGAGGCTTTTGCCGCGGTAAGAGAGGCCGCAAAAAGGACGCTGCACATGAGGCATTACGACGTGCAGCTCATAGGCGGCATAGTATTGCACAAGGGCAAGATAGCTGAAATGCGTACCGGCGAGGGAAAGACACTCGTTTCAACACTTCCGGCATATCTTAATGCCCTCACTGGCAAAGGCGTGCATATTGTCACCGTAAATGACTATCTTGCAAAGCGTGATAGCGAGTGGATGGGTCCAATACATCGTTTCCTCGGTCTTACAGTAGGATCAGTACAGCATGACATGAAAAACGATGAGCGTAGGGAAATGTACAACTGCGACATTACCTACATTACCAACAGCGAGGTTGGCTTTGACTATCTTCGCGACAACATGGTCATAGACAAGGGCGAACGCGTCATGCGGGAACGCAATTATGCCATTGTTGACGAGGTTGACTCAATTCTCATTGACGAGGCCAGGACACCGCTTATCATTTCCGGTCCGGCGGAGGAGTCCACGGACAAGTATTACCTGGTCAACAGGGTAATCCCAATGCTGAATCCACGCTTCATAACGGAAAAAGAGGAAATTGATGCGAAGCGCGAGGGAATTGACCTTGGCAAGGGATACGATGCGATCATAGACGAGAAAAACAATCTTGCGACACTTACGGCGGAAGGTATTGCCAAGGCAGAGAAAATGCTCGGAGTAGGCAATATTTACGACGACGTTTCTTCCGGCTGGGCCCATCACCTTACGCAGGGACTGCGTGCCCATCATCTGTTCAAGAACAATGTGCATTATGTGGTCAAGGACGGCGAGATTGTCATCGTGGACGAGTTCACAGGCCGCCTTATGCCTGGCCGCCGCTGGTCCGACGGTCTTCATCAGGCCATAGAGGCCAAGGAAGGCCTGAAGATCAAGGAAGAGAACCAGACCCTTGCCACGATAACCTATCAGAATTACTTCAAACTTTACAACAAGCTGGCAGGCATGACTGGTACGGCAATGACGGAAGCCGACGAGTTCTGGGAAATTTACAAGCTGGACGTTGTGGAAATACCGCCAAACAGGCCGCTTGCCCGCATAGACAGTCCGGACAGGGTTTATCGTACCGAAAGGGAAAAGATAAATGCCATTGCCGAAGAAGTTGAAAGGACGTGGAAGACAGGCCAGCCCATGCTGATTGGTACACGTTCCATTGAGAAATCCGAACAGCTTTCCAACGTACTGCGTGCGAAAGGTATTCCTCATCAGGTTCTCAATGCCAAGTATCATGAGATGGAAGCGCAGATTATAGCCCAGGCAGGTCGCAAGGGACAGGTAACCATTGCCACCAACATGGCAGGCCGTGGAACAGATATCGTTCTTGGCGGAACTCCTTATGACGAGGCGGCACAGAAGGAAGTCGCAGCTCTCGGAGGACTGTATGTGATAGGCACGGAACGCCATGAAAGCCGCCGCATAGACAATCAGCTGCGTGGACGTTGCGCCCGTCAGGGCGACCCAGGCGCGTCCGTGTTCTATGTGTCCTTGGGAGACGAACTAATGCGTCTGTTTGGATCTGACCGCATTGCCGGCATAATGGAAAAACTTGGCATGAAGGAGGGTGAGGTAATAGAATCCCCACTCATAAGCCGCCAGATTGCCGGTGCCCAGAAACGTGTAGAGGGAATGAACTTTGACGCAAGAAAGCATCTGCTTGACTATGACAATGTTATGAACAAGCAGCGTCTTGCCGTATATGCCCTCCGCGACTCCGTCCTTGATGGAAAGGACATACCTGAAAAGGTGAATCAGATGATACACGAAAGTGTGTCAGACTGCCTGGACCAGTATGCGCCGGTAAATGAACATGCGAATCTATGGGACTTTGAAAAGATAAACATATTCCTTAAAAAGACATTCGGTTTTGAGGTTTCCTATTCCGACGACGACAGGAATACCCTTGTCCGCCCTGCCCTTGAAGAGGACATTTTTGACAAGATTGATGTGCTTTACGAGGACAGGAAAAAGGAATTTGAGGAGAGAGGCATTCCTTTTGCCGATGTTGAAAGGCTGCTTTTGCTGCAGATAATTGACCAGATATGGAAAAACCATCTGTACGAGCTTGACCATCTCAAAAAAGGTGTCGGACTACGTGCCTACGGACAGAAGGATCCCCTTGTTGAGTATCAGAAGGAGAGTTATTACCTGTTTGAAAGCATGATAAACCGCATAAGGGACACTCTTGTCGCATACGTGTTCCGAGTTCATGCCCCAGCAGCACCGACCGCGCCGGCACAGGAAGCACAGGCAAATTCTGAGGCCAGAAGGCCACAGAGACAGCTGCCACCGGAGAAGAAGTCCCCTCTGCCAGTTCATGGCAAGATAGGCCGCAATGACCCCTGTCCCTGCGGTAGTGGAAAGAAATACAAGAAATGCCACGGAAAGGGACTGTAAGACAATATGCCGCCCGCAAGGGCGGCATATTTTTCAATTAGCAGTTAGGAATTAGCAATGGACAATTGGCAATGAGCAAAGAGCAATCAATGAAATTCAGAAAGAACAAGTCCCAGGATTCTGCAAAATCCGGCAAAAACGTGAAAAAGTCAGATAACACGGCTTTTTTCCCTCGTATTCTGCCTTGGATTCTGCTGCCCATTACACCTGTACTGCTTACATTGAGCTATCCCAAATTCACATATTCATGGCTGGCGTGGCTGGCATTGGCCCCGTTTTCATATTTCCTTCTAAAGGCAGGAAGCTGGAAAAGCCTGATAACAGGCAGCCTTTTATGCGGTTTCCTTTCATACCTGGGCATTCTTTACTGGATTTACCCAACAATGCGTGCCGGGGCTGTCCCTGTTCCATTTGCGGTATTGGGCATTGTTCTCCTGTGCCTTATAATGTCCCTTGATTTTGTACTTACAGGCTCATTCTGCTTTTTCGTAAGACGCACTGGCCCTGGGGCATTTCCTTTGCTTTTCGCATCAGCATGGGCCTGTATGGAATGGATAAAGGTTTGCATAAATCTGAAGGCTGTTTCCTTTCCATGGTTCATTCTGGCATATTCGCAATGGCAGCAGCCGGAATTTATGCAGATTGCCTCTATAGCAGGCCCATATAGTCTTAGCTGGGCTTTGGCATTTGCCGGGGCATTGACCGCATCATTGTTTGTACGTCGTGAACCCATTGCAAGGAAGTTGTTCTCCATTGTTCCTGCCTTGCTTCTTATTGGAGGCTTGTGGATTTTCGGGCATGGAATGATGTCCTATGAAATGCAGCCTGACTACAGACCTGTAGAGATACATGCGTCATTGCTTCAGCCATGTATAAGTCTTTATGACAAGTGGGATGCGGCAAAGGAAAATTATATACGGGGCAAACTGTACGAGATGTCGGAAAAATCACAGGACAGGGATATTGTGTTATGGCCGGAAAACGCCCTGCCGGGGTGGATTGACGATCCACAATATTCCATGTATATGGATGCCATTGCCAAAAAATTCCGCAGCAATCATATTGTAGGCAGTGTTTCCAGAGGCGATGGCAAGCGTGTGGCGGCATTCCTTATAACGCCGCAGGGCGAGGAGGGTGATTATCACAAGCGTGTTCTTGTCCCGTTCGGGGAATATGTACCCATGAGAGGCTTTCTTGGCAAATACATAGGCACTATAGGAATGTTGGGGGAATTTGTACCAGGCAATTTCAGACAGAATTTCATGCGTATAAAGGGGCTTAACATCGCTCCGACTATATGCTATGAGTCAATTTTCCCATTCCTGTATTCCTCCGACGCTGAAAGGGGCGCGGACATGTTTGTAAATATTACCAATGATGGCTGGTATCTTGACACGTCGGCACCGTATCAGCATCTTGCCGCCCTTGCATTCCGTGCCGTAGAGACGAGAAAGCCTATACTCCGGGCGGCAAACAATGGCATTTCCGCATACATAAGTTCAAATGGCGTCATTGAGAAAATGCTGCCTCTTGACCAGGAAGGCGTTTTGGAAGTGAATATGTCAGTTCATTCGGGACAGCCGCCATCAGTATATGCCAGATATGGAAATTTCTTTGCCGTATTCTGTCTTATAATATGTCTTGCGTTTGCCGTCTCAATAGTATTTATGCGTTGAATTTCTGATTTGTGCTGTATATCCCTAAAAAAATATAATTATATTTGATGGGCAGTCTTGCCCTGAATGTTATGAAAAATGTTTTGAGAATTGCCGTATTTGGTTGCAAGGGACGCATGGGTCGTGCGGTCATTGAGGAAATAGAAAAAGATCCGAAACTGTCTTATGCCGGTGGTGCCGATCTGGGTACTTCTGACGGAGAGATTTCGGATATGCTCCGTAATGCGGATATTGCCGTCGATTTTTCGTCCAGGGAATCCGCTCCACTATTTGCGAATCATTGTGCTGATGCCGGAGTGCCGTTCGTATGCGGTGTTACGGGTCTTTCGCCGGAATCCATGTCGGAACTGGAGGCCGCCGGGAAAAGGATTCCTGTACTCTGGTCGCCAAACATGAGTGTCGCCGTAAATATTTCCATGGCCGTATGTGCTCTGATATCACAAAAGCTGAGTGATTTTGACATTCACATACATGAAATACATCATACTGCGAAAAAGGACAGTCCTTCGGGAACTGCGATAAATTACGCAAAGGCAATAAAGGCGGCCTGCGGAAAGATGCCGGCAATTACCAGTGCCAGGATAGGCGGAGAGACCGGCACTCATACGGTTTCCTTCGGTGGACCTTATGAAAGTCTGGAAATAACGCATCGTGCGGGAAACCGTGCATTGTTTGCCAGTGGTGCTATTCTTGCCGCAAAATGGCTGTATGGACGTAATCCCGGTATTTATTCCTTTGCCGACATGCTTGGCATAAGCGGTATATACGACGGAAAAAATTCCTGAATCTGATTTTTGGAATGGTTTTGTTATGATTTCATTAAACATAATTTATATTACACTGTTGATACTTGTCGTGCTGATTCTGATAATGCTGCGTTTCGCATACAACAAGTCCCTGCTGTTGCAGACTCCAATGCCGAAGCAGCCACTTCCCTGCCAGCCCGACGATTTCCATCTGGCTTATGAGAACGTGATGTTCAATGCCGCTGACGGGACAGTCATAAAGGGCTGGTTCATACCGTCCCTGAACGAGGATTCCACTGATACAATTATTTTGTGCCACGGACGAGGCAGCAACAAGGGCAATATGCTACAGAAGACGCATTTCCTGGCGGAAAGATACAATCTTCTTTACATTGACATGCGTGCCTGCGGAGAATCCGGCGGAAACACGTCCACCATCGGGTATATGGAGACAAGGGATTTTGATGCGGCTTACAAATTCCTGAAGGATAACCGCGACGGATATGCCGAGAGAATTGCCGTATTCGGAAGTTCCGTCGGAGGCTCGGTCGCAATATACGGGGCGGCAAAATATCCGGAAATAGCAGGCGTGGTTGCGGACAGCGTGTTCCTTTCCCTGGAGAACGTCGTCAGAAACTGGTGTAGGTCAAAGGCCAGATTCTTCCTGCCACTCGTACCTCTTATCCTGCATTTCTCACGTCGCAGACTTAAGACAGATCCGGAGGCATACAGTCCTTTGATGAACATTGCCAAAATGAAATGCCCCATACTGTTCATTCACGGCGACAATGACGGTCTGATTCCCAGGGAGGACAGGGAAACATTGTTCAACAAATGTGGCTCGTCAAAGAAAGAGGAATTTATAATAAGTGGTGCTACACATACAAAATGTGCGGAGACCGGCGGGGAGCTGTATCGCAACAAGATATCTATTTTCCTATCCGAGATACTGCCGGAAAAGACATCAGTCGCAGGAAATGACGAGCCTGACAAGGGGATATCTGACGGAAAAAAGGGAAAAAAACAAAAAAAAGGAAAAAAATAATAAAAAAATTTTTCCCGACGACAAAATGAGTGATTTTTGCAAAAAAAAGCGATTTTTTTAATTTTGCCTCTTGCATTTTGTTTAAAATTAAGATAATATAATAAAAAACCGTGCATTATTGCGACGGAGCAGCGGGGAACTCCCCCGACATAAAAAACGGAGGTCATAGAAAATGGCTGAATTAGTAAAAAAGTGCGGTGTAAAAAAGGAAGAAGGCTTCCTTTATTTCGTAGATAAGGCCGGGGATATTTCCTGCGCAAAGGCATCAAGGGGCAACAAGAAGGGTGGCAAGGTCAAGAAGGTTATGAAAGCCGGTGTTGCAAAAGAGAAAGGCTATCTTTACTATGTTGACAAGAATGGCGATGTTTCCCGCTCCCCTATGAGAAATTCAGGCGTGGAGGAAACCAAGAAGGCGAAGAAGCCCGCAAAGAAGGCTCCTGCCAAGCCCGCGAAGAAAGCCCCCAAAAAGAAATAATTTCTGGCAAGGCGTGTAAAAAAGCTCCTGTCCTATGGCAGGAGTTTTTTTATGTCTTTGCAATTAGCAATTAGCAGTGAGCAATGAGCAATTGAGGAGATTCTTTAAATAGTCATTGCAATGACATATAAAACGAAAAAAATGACTTTATCAGTGTTTTCTTATGACTTTTTTCCCAAAATATATAAAATATAATTATGTCGCACAAAAAACCATTTATTTGAACATGGAAAAAGATTTATGACAAGATTATCCATTATCCTTACCGTTTTCCTTGCCCTGCCGGGATTGCTTTCCGCCGCAGGCATGGAGGTAGTATCAAAAAGGCCAATGGGCAAGACGGAGAATACGTCGCCGCAGATAGCTGCGGTTTTCAGCCGTCCCGCTGTCGCATTGACCTCGCTGTCAAAAGCTGGGGAGAACTGTCCTCTCCGGGTTTTTGACACAATGACGAACGAGCAGATTGCCGGAAGATGTCGCTGGCAGGGAACGCAGACTGCCGTCTTTGAGCCTGCAAGCCCGCTTAGGCCGTCTTCGGCATACAGGGCGGAGATAAAGGGCGGCCTTGCATCCGCGGATGGCAAGGATACTCTTGCCAGGGACATCTCATGGGGTTTTGAAACGCCTCGCCAGGAAGTAATGGAAATGCTCCCTTCCGACGGTCAGAGATGGGTTGCCGAAGATGCGAAATTCATAATCGGATTCAAATATCCAGTTCCGATGGATTCATTAGGCAGGTTTGTTTCCATAAGTGAGACAGGAACTGAAAACAAGTTGGATTTCTCGTCAAGAAAGGCCACCAAGGAGGAATTTGACTCCGTATGGAAGTATTATGACAATGTTTCAACGTCAACAACCATTATAATTGAGCCAAAAGGGCTGCGAAAAGGCAAAAAATACACGCTTTCCTTCCATGCTGGCCTTCCCGCAGAGNNCCATTATAATTGAGCCAAAAGGGCTGCGAAAAGGCAAAAAATACACGCTTTCCTTCCATTCAGGACTGCCAGCAGAGGGAGCGTCTCTCGGAATGGAGAAGGAGAGTTCTGCCGTATTTGAAACAATTGCTCCTCTGGAGCTTCTTGCCTCGCCGAATGACACGCAGTGCCTGCCAGCAAGCCCGGAATTTCAGTTCTCAAACCCGGTAAGATACGGTGATTTTGTAAAAAATATCAAATTTACGCCGGAAATAGCCATGGAAGGCACAGGAAGTGGCAGTTATGCCCCTGAATACGACGGTGCGACCTGGCTTGGCGAGAATCATGCCTTTCTGAGGATTCCAAGCACGTCATTGAAGCCCAGGACAAAGTATACCGCTGTCATTTCTGGCGAGCTTTCCGATATTTTCGGGCAGAAATTGGGCAAGGACAGGACTATTTCATTCAAGACTGGCGATATATGCCCCAGCGTGGAGGCTCATTCCGGTTTTGGCGTTCTGGAAAGCTACTATCCCGCAAGGCATCCTATAGAGGTTGTAAACGCAGGCAAGATCACCGTTCAGAAACTTGCCCTTAACAAGAACAATTTCATTCCATTTTACAAGAAAGGCCACAACAATCTGCCAGAGGCGGCATTTGCTTCCGAGTGGAATCCGTCAGAAGGCTTAAGGAACACCAAGGTTTATACCTATCTGGATTTTTCCAAGGTGCAGGAATACAAGAATGCTGGCTTCTTCTATGCAAGGCTGAAGATGGACGATGGGGGGGAATATGGAAACACGGAGACAATATGGGACAATTCCACGGATCTGGGCGTGACCGTAAAAACCTCCCCGGACAATGTGCTATTGTGGGTGACAAGGTTGAAGACAGGAAAGCCTGCCGCCAAGGTGAATGTGGAGCTTCGCAGCGGTGATAACAAGGTTCTGTGGCATGGTCTTACGGACAAGAACGGAATCGCCGTCGCGCCCGGATATGCCGCCCTCGGATTCAAGGACTGGAAAAGATGGGATACTCCTGAATTATGGGTTTTCGCAGACAGTTATCAGGGAACAGCCGTTATAAACTCCGAATGGAACGATGGCATACAGCCGTGGCGTTTCAATATACCGTACGAGTACAGTCCTTCAAAGGAAACCTACGGGGCCTCGCTATTTTCCGACAGGGGAATTTACCGCACCGGTGAAAAGGCCAACATAAAGGGCTTCCTGCGCAAGCTCGGCGGCGGGGATTGGAGACTATCCGGCGTTAAGAACGTGAGAGTCTCATTCTTTGATTCCCGCGACAACAGGGTTTTCTCGTCAATAGTTCCTGTGAATGCGTCTTCGTCATTCAGCAGCTCTCTTGTAATACCGCAGGGCGCTCCTTCCGGAGTATGGAAGTATTCGGCAGACGAGGAGACAATATCTGCGGACGAGGCAACTGAAAGATTGCTTCATCCTTGGAGTTCGGACGCAAAAAAATTTCATTTTGAGGGCGATTTCCGTGTAGAGGACTATAAGCCGGCAGTGTTTGAAATAAAGGCAGTTCCTCTGAAGAAGGAGATTTTCCTCGGAGACAAGTTTGAAGGAATAGCGGATGCCAAATACCTTAGCGGAGCATCCCTTGCCGGAGCGAAGGCCTCCTGGTCCGTAAGGCTGGATCAGGCACCGTTTGAACCGGCAGGCTGGAAGGACTATTCATTTGAATCAGATGAGTATGAGCCTTTTTCCGGCGAGACAATTTCAAGTGGAAAGGGAAAGTTAAATTCCAAGGGATCTATCAGGACATCCGTAAAGCTGCCAAAAACAATGAAGGGCAAGCGTGCGCTACGCCTTACCTATGAGGCCGACATAACCTCGCCAGATGGTCAGAACCTGTTCGCGAGAGGCTATGCTCCTGTTCACAGATCAGGACTTTACATGGGAATCAAGGAGTACAAGCGTTTTGCCAAGGCTGGTGAGCCAAAGACCATAAGCATAGCCGCCGTTCACCCGGATGGCAAGCCATTCGTAGGCCGCAAGATAAAGATAGAGACCATAAAGACGCAGTGGATTGGAAGCCGCCGTGCAGGTCTTGGTGGCAGGCTTGAATGGGTAAATGAAAAGCAGGAAACCGTGCTTAGAACCGATGTCATAGTGAGCGGTGATAAGCCTGCCGACTACTCATTCGTTCCGGAAAACGGCGGATCGTACTCTTTCCGTATAAGCGGAGTTGATGAGAAAAACCGTGCCTCGGAGACGGTTCTGACCTTCTATGCTTCCGGTAATGGTGATGCGTGGTGGGAGCAGGAGGACAATGACATTCTGGAGGTTTCCGCCGAAAAGGAAACATATACTCCTGGAGAGACTGCGAGACTTTCCGTAAAATCACCATGGGACAAGGCTGTTGCCCTTATAACCGTTGAGCGTGAGGGCGTAATGGATTATTTCACGCAGGAAATTGAGGCCGGAGCTTCAGAAATAGAAATCCCGGTAAAGGACAATTACATTCCAAATGCCTTTGTAAGCGTGGTTCTTGTTCAGGGCAGGACCGCAGAGCCAAAATGCAACAAGGAGAAGACTGAATGTTCGGATCTTGGCAAGCCGCAGGGACGTTTTGGTTATGGCCAGTTCGCCGTAAGGACCGAGAGCAGGATTCTGAAAACGGAAATCACGTCGGACAAGACTGAATACAGGCCGGGTGATACCGTAAGGCTTACGATAAAGACCACTGATGGAAAAGGGAATCCTGTTTCCGCGGAGGCCGCTGTTTCCGTGGCAGATGAGGGAGTTCTTTCTCTAACCTCGTGGAAAACTCCGGACATATTCTCTTCATTCTATGGCCCAAGGCCGCTTTATGTAAAGACCGCCGACAACCGTCTGCACCTGATAGGACAGCGTAGCTACGGCGAGAAAGGCGAAAAACGTGGTGGTGGCGGCGGACTGGGCGTATCTGGTCTTGACCTGCGTAGCAATTTCCAGCCCAGCGCGTATTGGAATCCTTCCGTAAAGACCAATGCGGAAGGAAAGGCCACGGTCACATTCAAAGTGCCGGACAATCTCACGAAATTCCGTGTTTCCGCAGTCGCGGCGGCAGGCCACAGGTTCGGCAGCGGTGAGACTGCGTTCTCCGTCAGCAAGCCGCTTATGCTTCGCCCTATACTGCCATCATTCGCAAGGACAGGCGACAGTTTTGCCTGCGGCGCGCTGATTCAGAATTTCTCGCCAACGACACAGAGTGGTGAGTTTTCAGCAAAAGTGTCTGGTGCTGTGGAAGGCGGTGCTGTTCCCAGCAGGTTCTCAATTGGATCGGGGGCGTACAAGGCCGTATCCACTATGTGCAATGCCTCGGACAAGTCAGGAAAGGCAACTTTCATATACGAGGCCAAGGCCAAGGAAGAAAAGGACGGCCTGAAACAGGAAATGTCCGTCAGGGAGCATAAGAACTGGGAATACAATTATGTTTTCGGAATATCCGACGGAAAAGAGCCAAAGACAGAGAAAATAGAAATTCCATATTCCGGAGCTGATGGCGATGTGTCATTTGAGGCATCTTCCAGCATTGCCGAAGGCCTCGGCGGAACGGAAGATTACATAATGAACTATCCCTACGGAATGTTGGATGCCAAACTTGCCCAGGCTCAGATACTGTATGCCAAGGGGAGGACGGCGGATTCCGTAGCGTTGATAAACCAGCTTTCGGAATATCAGACATCAGGTGGCGGATTCTCGTATTGGAATGGTGGCAGCATACCTGATCCGTATCTGACGGCCTCGTTCATTATCACTGCCTCGCAGGTAAGCAACAATAGCTCATTCCGTTTTTCCGCCGGATTGAAAAAGGCAAAGGACTGGCTGCTCCTGTGGCTGCGTGGCGACATACAATATTCCGCAATGATGTATTCGGAAACGGAAAGAAATACCGCGAAGGCTTATGCCACATTCGCATTAGCAAAGACAGGTGTTTCCGTAAAGGACAGGATAGCCCAGCTTTACGCGTCAAGGAACGATATGTCAATTGCTGGCAAGGCATATCTGCTTAGGGCAATGCGTGCCGCGAATTATGACAGGAACGCCTCAAAGGTCCTTTCCGGCGAAATACTGTCAAAGCAGATAACGACAGCCTCAACGATGTACTTCTCTGAAAGCGAGGATATGCCGTGGCTACATTCCTCCAGGGCAAATACGACTGCCCTGGTGCTTTCAGCATTGCTTGAAGTGGACGGAGGCTTTGCCGGAGATGAGAAAGCCGCCAACTGGCTTGCGATGGAAAGAAAGACCAAGGATTACTGGCGTACAATCACGGAAAACCTGTCCTCGTGGCAGGCATTGAAGGCATACTCCCGCAAGGAAAATGCCAATGCCAGCAGGAAGATAACCGTATCCGCCGGTGGAAGCAATGTAATGTCCGCAGTGCTTGACAGCAAGAAAAAGAAGGCCTCATCGGCAAAACCGTTCACATCCCTTTTTGAAAAGGGAGACAAGGCTGATGTCGTACTGACCCAGACCGGGACAGGACGCACATATTATGGCTACAGAATGAAATTCCTCGCCGAGCCAAGGACAGAGCCTGCAAGCGAGGGATTCAAGATAGACAGGATCGTAAGGCCTATTGATGGAAAAACATTGAAATCCGGCGGCAAGGCTCTCGTGACAGTCACCGTGAGTACGCCGCAGGACAGGATGTTCGTGGCCCTTACCGCTCCAGTGCCGGCTGGATTTGAGATTGTCAATTCCGCATTGTCAACGTCGGGAAATGCCGCCGCCGATCTGGAATCAGCCCAGTGGAATTCCGGTTTTGACCACTCGGAGATATACGAGGACAGGCTTGTACTTATGGCGGACTATCTGCCTGCCGGAGAGTACAGCTATACATTTATGGTGCAGGCCTCTGCTGCCGGAGACTTCTTTGTCCCGTCTGCCAGGGTGGAATGTGTATACGAGCCGGAAATATTCGGCGAGGATGCCGCCTACAGGCAGAAAATAGGCAATTGAACCTGGTCTGGACTGACTGAGAATGCCGCCCCGCTTCCCCCAATACGAGGAATCGGGGCGGCTTGGCAATGAGCAATTGTGAAAATATCAGTGAAAAATCAAAAATGAAATTTTTTACTAAAAAAATCAAAAAAATTTTTTTAACCTCTTTTTTTGCAAAATTTAAATTTTGCCTGTTTTTTTTCATTTTTTATTTTTTTGCCCAAAATTTTTGTTTTTCTCAAAATGTCCCAAAAAAAACGGATAATGCCGAAAATGACACAAATACGGAACTGTTCCTATCCTTGGACGTGCCGTCCTCACCGGTTCTTTTCTCGTATGACGGAAGGCCTTTACGCCGTTATGCCGCTCCCGACGGTGTCTTTAGGGAGACAGTGCCGCTTGACAGGGTTTCTCCGTGGTTCGTGCTTGCCATAATGGCGGCGGAGGACAAGCGTTTCTTCAGCCACAGTGGCGTTGATGTAAAGGCAATCGCGAGGGCGGCGGCACAGAATGTAAAGGCAGGCCGTACCGTGTCAGGAGCGTCCACAATCACGCAGCAGCTGTACCGGGCATACAATCCTGTAAGACACAACATTCCAGGCAAGATAAGGGAAGCCGCCGCCGCGATAAGAATGGAAATGCGGCACACGAAGGAAGAGATATTGCAGGCATATATAAACATGATTCCTTTCGGCAACAATCTCTCCGGCGTTCAGGCCGCCGCATTGAGCTATTTCGGCGTAAGTGCGGATGAGCTTAGCCTGTCGCAGGCCGCCGCCCTGGCCGGACTGCCGCAAGCCCCATCACTGTACAATCCAATCAGCAACCCGAAGGGATTTGAAATGCGGCGTATCAGGGTTC
>LXOW01101423.1_pt1 | contig 96045 bp, 82 predicted proteins | sample 1368591 | NCBI WGS metagenome assembly LXOW01 (sample SAMN04884650, study PRJNA319009) | bovine gut metagenome | isolation source: Cow rumen | host: Bos taurus | place: Italy: Legnaro (PD) | collected 2014-07-09
AAATGCATTCAGTCGCTGCTTTATCTGTTTTAGAGCTGTCTGATGATCATCACGCATTCTGAGGTAATCCCTCACATCCTCGTCTTCAATATCGGGAATATTGACAGCTTTATAGGCTCCGCTTGCCAGACATCTGGCAATATCCAAAGCATCCCTGAAGTCATTCTTCTGCTTCTTTCCGCCTTTCTGTACAGCCATTGTACTTGGAGCCAGAATCATACAGTTGATGCCTGATTTGGTTAATTCTCTGTAAGGAACATAACCGAGACATCCTGCTTCATATCCGCAGACAATATCGATGCCCTTTCTTTGTGATTTCAGATTACAAATATACTTTATCGGTGTTTTTAATCAGGTCATCCTTAAACTGCACCTGACCGAATATCTTATCCTCGGTCATGCCGTAACCAGGTTCAAAAGAGCACAAAGTAAAGTTAGAAGAGTGGACATCCATTCCAATATATATTATCTTATTCATAACGACCTTCATTCAATGTATGCGGTAAATCCGTTTCTGTTTGTTTAACATCTACAGTCTACACGGTAAATCCACGATTTGCATTCATTCGTGGAGGTCGTTTCATATTGTCTTTTCTATTTGTGGAATAATATTTTCCATGAATCTGAGATGGTTATTGTAACAGTTACAATATTCTTCTCTTTGATTTAGTTTCCATAGAAATGATTGACGGATAAGCATAGGAATAAAAACAGCCTGAAGGACTATAACCTTCAGGCTGTTTGCATAAGATTTAAGAATATCTCTTTACGGTGCTTCAGGAAAATGAGAACAAAGCCGGATTATCCTTCAGCGCGATAGAATTATTCCCATTCAATAGTTGCAGGAGGCTTACCTGACACGTCATAAACCACGCGGCTGATACCGTTGATTTCGTTGATGATACGATTTGATACGCGACCTAACAGATCATACGGAAGTTCTGCCCAGTGAGCAGTCATGAAGTCGATGGTCTGTACGGCACGCAGAGACACCACGTAATCATAACGACGACCGTCCCCCATAACACCTACTGACTTCACAGGGAGGAACACTACGAATGCCTGAGATACCTTGTGATACCATTCAGCCTTGTAGAGTTCTTCGATAAAGATTGCATCGGCACGACGTAAAAGATCACAGTATTCCTTCTTAACTTCACCCAGTACGCGAACACCGAGACCAGGGCCCGGGAACGGATGACGGTAAAGCATTTCATAAGGAAGACCTAAAGCAAGACCAATCTTTCTTACTTCATCCTTGAACAGTTCTCTTAAAGGTTCAACCAGACTGAACTTGAGATCAGGTGGCAGACCGCCAACGTTGTGGTGAGACTTGATTACCTGAGCCTTACCGGTCTTGGCTGCGGCTGATTCGATTACGTCAGGATAGATTGTACCCTGAGCAAGGAAGGTTACGTCAGTAAGCTTTCTTGCTTCATCAGCGAATACGTCGATAAATGCCTTGCCGATGGCCTTACGCTTGGCTTCAGGATCACTTACGCCCTTAAGTACGGAAAGGAAGCGGTCTTCTGCATCAACATAAACGATGTTGAGACCGAACTTATCGCCGAACATTTCCTTAACCTGAGCACCTTCGTTGAGACGTAACAGACCATTGTCAACAAATACGCAGGTAAGCTTGTCACCGATGGCGCGATGCAGAAGAAGTGCGGTTACGGAAGAGTCTACACCGCCTGAAAGGCCGAGCATAACCTTGTTGTCACCGACTGTGGCTCTGATTCTGGCGATGGCATCTTCGATAATTGCTTCAGGAGACCATAAACAGTTAAGCTTACAGATCTTCTTAACAAAATTTTCCAGCATTACGGCACCGCTCTTGGTATGGGTAACTTCAGGATGGAACTGAACTCCGTAGAAATTACGCTTTGGATCATAGATGGCTGCATAAGGACAGCTTGGAGTTGAAGCTGAAACTTCAAAACCGGCTGGAATTGAGTCAACCTTGTCACCATGGCTCATCCATACTTCAAGCTGCTTTCTGCCGTTTTCAGTCTTGTCGCAGATACCGTCAAACAGAGGATTGTTGTCATTTAAGAGATCAACTGCCGCATAACCGTATTCACGAAGATTTGAACACTTTACGCTGCCGCCGAGCTGAGCTGACATGGTCTGAAGACCATAGCAGATACCGAGAACAGGAACACCGGCTTCGAATACGTATTCAGGAGCTCTTGGAGAACCTTCATCGTTAACTGAGCATGGACCGCCTGAAAGAATGATACCGTTAGGATTGAATTCCTTAATCTGTTCCGCGGTAACATCGTTAGCCCATAACTCACAGTAAACACCGATTTCACGTACACGACGGGCAATCAGCTGAGTAACCTGGGAACCAAAATCCAAAATCAGGATTTTTTCATTGTGGATATTTTTTTCCATAATAAATAAATTTCCTAAATAAAAAGCCGGACTGAGCAGTCCGGTCCGGCCTTACGTTGTTACAAATTAAATTCTGTAGTTAGGTGCTTCCTTGGTGATGGTAACATCATGAACATGAGATTCCTTGATGCCTGCACCGGTAATACGTACGAACTTGGCCTTGGTACGCATATCATCGATGGTTGCGCAACCGGTAAGACCCATTGCTGAACGGAGACCGCCCATCTGCTGATGAATGATGTGCTTTAAAAGTCCCTTGTATGGTACACGGGCTTCAATTCCTTCAGGAACAAGCTTGTCTGCAGCATTGTCAGACTGGAAGTATCTGTCGGCACTGCCCTTTGACATTGCACCGAGAGAACCCATACCGCGGTATGACTTGAATGATCTGCCGCCGAACAGTTCAACTTCACCAGGAGCTTCTTCAGTACCGGCGAACATAGAACCAACCATTACGAGGTTTGCACCTGCAGCAATGGCCTTGGCAATATCACCTGAGAATCTGATACCGCCGTCAGCGATAACCTTGATGTCAGTACCCTTAAGAGCTTCAACAGCATTTGAAACAGCGGTAATCTGAGGTACACCGCAACCGGTTACGATACGGGTGGTACAGATAGAACCAGGACCGATACCAACCTTAACAGTGCTTGCACCGGCTTCAGCAACAGCAATTGCGCCTTCTGCGGTAGCAACGTTACCGGCAACAATATCAATATGAGGATAAGCTTCACGGGTAGCCTTGATACGATCAAGAACGCCCTGAGAATGACCGTGTGATGAATCAATCAGCAGAACGTCAACACCGGCTTCAACCAGAGCCTTAACACGTTCTTCGTTACCTGCACCTGCACCTACGGCAGCACCGCAGCGTAAACGGCCTAATGAATCCTTACATGCGTTAGGCTTGCTTTCAGCCTTCTGGAAGTCCTTAACGGTAATCATGCCCTTTAACTTGAAGTTTGCATCGGTTACCAGAACCTTTTCAATGCGGTTCTTCTGCATTAAAGACTGAACTACTTCTCTTGATTCGTTTTCATGACAGGTAACAAGACGATCCTTTGGAGTCATGATTTCGTAAACCTTCTTGCTGAGGTCGGTTACGAATCTTACGTCACGACCGGTGATGAGACCTAAAAGGTCGCCTTCGTCGTCAACAACAGGATAGCCTGCAAAACCGTTCTTATGGGTTAATGCCACGATTTCAGCCAGAGTGGTTTCAGGATGAACTGTGATAGGATCAACAACCACACCGCTTTCAAACTTCTTTACACGGCGAACTTCATCAGCCTGCTTTTCAATGGACATGTTCTTATGAATGAAACCGAGACCGCCTTCCTGAGCAAGAGCAATAGCGAGATTTGACTCGGTAACGGTATCCATTGCTGCGGAAACCATAGGAATGTTGAGAGTGATATTGGCGGTTAACTTGGTACGTAAGTCTGCAGTATTAGGCAGGACGGTTGAATGAGATGGAACTAAGAGAACATCATCGAATGTTAATGCTTCTTCTACGATTCTAAGCATGTGGCAAAACCTCACATCAATTAAATTAATGGGTAATTTTGCGTTGATATTATAGGCATTTAGGTATTAAAGGTAAAGAAAAATTTATCATAAATCACATTTTTATTACAAAAAACATAACAAAGCGGAATTTTTACCTGTCGTTGAATCCTAATCATCCCCTAATATCAGAACCATTTGTCTGATACCGCACCGACAGTCCCCCGTTCCAAATACCTGAAAAGCAGCTGAATTATTTATTTTCCATGGTTACTAAAACAGTTTAATCATATTTTTCTTACGTAATATGTCTTAAGATTTGTCTTTTTATCATAAAAAACACTCCCAATATTATTATAAATACATTCTTTTTATTGCTTTTCTCAAAAATTAACATATTTATAACAAACAAATCTTGACTGTACAGATAAAGATACTATAGTTACCCTGTGTACACCGCCTGCCGTGATTATCGGCAGGTGGCAGGGATTTTCAGAAACTGATTTAAAAAGGATTCAATACAATGTCATTCATTAAGAATTTTATTATTAGCTCAGGCACAGTTATTGTAGATATAGCAGTTATCTTATTAGAAGTACTCGTAATCGTGGCTTCTCTGGTATCCATGGTCAAAAGCGGATTTATCGTTGGCTTTGCAACATTTTTAATCGGTTCAATCAGTACTATAATATCAGCATATTTCGTTTACCTGCTGATTGATATCCGCGAAAACATTGCAAAGATTGCCAATGCAAAGGCAACTGAAGTGACAACCCCCCAGAACCAGCAGTAATTTTAAAATATTTCAGAAAACAGGAAAGTCAGAAACTTTCCTGTTTTCATTTTCAGACCGTTCCTAATCTGATTTACATCAACTGGAGATTTCTGAAAAGTCATCCAGCAGTTCACTCCTTGTCCAAGGCCTGTAATCGGTCATTTTCATTACTTTTTCTCTATTACCGCATCTCTCAGAAAATATCCTTCTGCTTGAATTACACTCCTGAAATATTTCGAGACTACATTGTCTTATTTTGGGTGTTATGATACCATTTTAATCATAATAAGACTTTTTAATCTCATTTTGGAATTTCATATGAAAAATTCAGGTAAAAAAATTACTATTGTTCTGACAGTCTTAGCCTCTGTTCTGATAGCTTACGCGGTTATGAATCAGAACAGCGACAATGAAGAATATGTTGAATCCGAAAACCTGAAAACCGTGGCAGTAAACATCGGCACCGCACAGGAAATGACCTATAAGAAGGTACAGCACCTGACGGGAACAGTCTAAGGCCTTACATCCGCCATAATAAGCAGCAGATATTCGGAGAAGGTTAGCGAGATTTTTGTTGAAAACGGTCAGAAAGTGGTTAAGGGACAAGCTCTTCTACGTACGGACGACACTGAACTTTCAAACAATCTCATGATTGCCAGAAACGCACTCAGAAAGGCTCAGGTTAACTACGACAACGCCTCAGCCACCTACCGGAGGAACAAACTTATTTTCGACAAGGGAGCAGTATCCAGCCAGTACCTTGAAACACTGGCTGCCCTTCCGCTTGCTTTTATAGGTGCCCTGCTCGGACTTATTCTGTGTCACAGCAATTTCAGCATGATATCCGGCATAGGAATACTTCTGCTGATGGGACTGGTTACCAAAAATGCAATTCTGCTGATAGATTTTGCAAAAAAGAGAATTGAGGAGGGAGAAGACTGCTACGAAGCTCTGGTTGATGCGGGAAAGAGCCGTTTCAGACCAATCATGATGACAACTTTTGCCATGATGTTCGCCATGCTCCCTATAGCCGTCGGTCTTGGGGACGGCAGTGAGGCAAGAGCTCCTATGGCACACGCCATACTCGGAGGTCTGACCACCTCAACACTACTTACGCTTGTTGTTATTCCTTGTCTTTATGCGATAATTAAAGGGAAATTAACAACTGACGGAAAATCAACGGAACAGCAGTCCCGGTAAAGCATATTTGGAGAATACAATGGCTTTTGACAGAGAAGAACTTTTGGAAAAACTCGCAAGGGCAATGCTCCCTAATCCGGGTATAACCATGAACGAACTTGCTTCAAGCACGGGAATCAGCAAGGCAAGTCTTCACCGTATCTACTCTACCAGAGAACATCTGCAGAAAATAATACTGGAAAAAATCATGTGGGTGTTCGACGAGGTGCGCAAGATCACCGGCAGAAACTCAGATGATTTCGGACAGCAGCTACAGGAACTCATAAAATTCCATTGTGACAACAGTACCTACGTGCTTTTTCTCGGGCGTGACGATTTTTTTGAAATGTTCGGAGACGACAGATTCGACTCATACTATGATGAACTGGAACAGTTCTTCAGAGAAGGTCAGAAACGCGGATACATAACTCTCGATCTTGACGCAGGAACCGTTGCGGATGTTTTCATAAGCATGGTAACTGGTATTCTTGAATCATCACTGTGGGGACACATCTCCACCAGAAACATGGAAAAGATTATTCTGAGAGCCCTTCTCGGCGGCATAAAAAACAACTCTTAAAAATCTCTTAAATCCGGCTGTCTTCTGCAGAAGCAGCCGAATGTCTGACATGAAATAACCGTACTGAATAAGTAATTATCAGTTTCATTTTATATCCCGATCTGTAAAAAATTAATAATCAGCTCTCATACAAAATCCATAATGCAAATTAAACCTATGTCAGATATGATAAAATATCTGCGTTTCATTCAGAGAAGGTAACCGGTTGTATATGTTTTTTATATAATTTTTCTAAAAACATCACCGGCTCTGAATAATCTGAACTGTTTAAATAGATGGTAACAAAATGAGTTTTTGGAAATTTCTGGATTTAATTGGGGGCATAATCACGTATGTCCGCAATTTCGTAATAAATGCGTTTTTTCTGCTGTTTATTTTTTTATTTTTCATAATCATTATGGCCGGACTGGCAACCACATCAGATGACTCCGTTCCGGAAACCAACAAGATTGTATTCGTGGATGTTCATTCAACCATTTATGATGCTCCGAGAATGGAATCAAGAATAGAGGTTCTTTTAAATACCATAAACGGAATACATGAAGAACATATTTACACTGAACAGCTTAAAAGAATTTTTGATTATGCAAGCACTGACGATGAGGTGGAAGCAGTGGTTATGGATCTGTCCCACACAGAATCAGTAAGACTTGACGTAATCAAATCACTCGAACCTGCGATTGAAAAATTCCAGAAGGCAGGTAAGAGAATATACGTTTACGCTGACTCATACAGCCAGTCAACCTATGCTCTGGCAAGCTATGCCGATGAAATCTATCTGCCAAAACTCGGTGAGGTTTCCATCGTCGGCGTAAATGCCAGAAACCTTTACTTCAAGGATTTTCTGGATAATGTCGAGCTGACTGTATTCACACCGAAGGCAGGAACACACAAGAGTGCCGTTGAACCGTTCAACCGCAACGACATGAGCCCTCAGGTAAAGGAAGAAATGGGAATTATCACCTCTGATCTCTGGAACCTTTACGCCGACGTCATCAGAAAAAACAGACCGGACCTCAGACTTGAAAATCTGCTATTCGGTTCCGATAATCTTATCGCTCTTGAGGAAAAGACACCTTTCGACAAGAATATCTATCAGGAATCAGGTGCCGTAGATAAAATCATGAGCAAAAATGGTTTCTATGAACATATTTCCAAAATGTACAAGGTGAACTTCAAATACAGTTCAGACAAGAACGGTTATGATTTCGACAGTACCGATGCGGAACAGTATTTCAACAGCATTGTCAATAATGAAAGGAGTTTAGGGAAAGGTTCAGATAAGATCGGCGTTATTTACGGTCTCGGGGAAATTGGCTATCAGGATCCTAACGATTCCAACCTTACCACCTTTACTCCGGAACATATTCTTCCGCTGATTCAGAAAGCAACAAAGGATGACTACAAGGCTCTGATTCTCTATCTTAATACTCCTGGCGGCAGTGTCACGGCATCTGAAGATATCCGCAGCGCACTGGTAAACTATAAGAACAAGACTAATGGTAAGATTGTGGTTTACATGTCCGGAATGGCTGCTTCAGGCGGTTACTGGATTTCCACGGTTGCTGATACAATCGTTGCCCAGCCTTCCACCATCACCGGTTCAATCGGTGTATTCGGCATGCTCTTCAACGGCTCTGAATTAACTGAAAAAATCGGTATACACGAAGACGGTATCGGAACAAATCCTGACGCCAATCTGAGCTTTACCGCTCCTATTACCGAAAATCAGAAAAAGCTCATTCAGCTGGAAATAAACAAAACCTACGCCAACTTCATCAGACTGGTTTCAGACAGCAGAAAACTGGAAAGAACCAAAGTTGAAGAACTTGCTCAGGGCCGTATATACACCGGTAATCAGGCTCTTGAAATCAATCTCGTTGATAAGATTGGTTCTTTTGACACTGCTCTTGATGAAGCCAGAAAACTAGCCGAAAGCAAGAATGCCCGCGTGGTTCAGCTTCTGCCTAAAGATGATAACAGGGTCAACGCCGTATCAAACGTTATCGTAAAGGCTGTTGCCCGCTATGACAGACCTATGGCTCTCAAGCTTGTTGATGATTTCGTCAGAGAACATCCTGTCGTCAAGGCTGCTGTAAGCAGAGAATCACAGATTATGATTCAGCCGTACACCATCAGTTACTGATAAACAGACGTAACTGAAACAGAAGAGGCAACCTTATGGTTGCCTCTTTAATTATGGATGAATCCAAATGAAACAGCCGAACGGAATAATCCGGCTGTATTCATATCAGATTACTTATTCTTGTTTGTTCTGGACAGTGAGGAGAGTATCCCCTTAGGAAGAACAATACCGATTTCCTTCTGGTGATCCGCCACGGTACGTGCCACGCATTCAATCATGCGGGTATTTACGGAAACACCGAGTGAACCTGGTAATTCACTTTCATCATTAACGCGAACAGCAGGTGATAACTGCTTGTATGAATACTTCACAAGTTTCTTGTCAACCTGCTTGAGCAGCTTCATGCAGAGAGAACAGCATACAGGAATAAGCCCCTTCTCATCGCCGTAACGATCAGGAATACCGTTTTCTTCAGATGTATCCATGATTACACTCCAGGCCATGTCTTCATCAGCATCAGGAAGATGGAAACAGATATCATAACGGCTGGCATTGAACAGGATAATGTATCTTTCACCGTTTTCTCTGTGTTCACCTATATCCAGCATGAAAGCCTGAGAAACCGGAGATGCCCAGTCTCCGTCTTCAAGAAGAGAACCGTTCGGATGATACCAGTCCACATCATGCTGAACACCGGCCTGATGTCTGAAATTATCTCCCTTGAGCTGCAGATCGGTGAATACCTTGGATCCTGTACGGATTCTGGTCAGCAGACTTACGAAATCACGAAGATTCTTCTGAGACTGATTAAGATCCCAGTGTACGTAGCTGATCTCATTATCCTGACAGTAGGCGTTATTGTTACCGTTCTGAGTTCTTCCGATTTCATCACCTGCGACAAAATGAGGAATACCCTGAGAAAGCATCAGTGAGGCCAGCATGTTACGCTTAACCTGTGCACGCTTTCTTAAGATGGAAGGATTCTTGGTAGGACCTTCTTCACCCCAGTTATAGGAAATATTGTTACTCGTACCGTCTCGATTGTGTTCCCCGTTGGCTTCATTATGACGATCATTGTATGAAACCACGTCTTCAAGAGTAAACCCGTCATGATAGCTGACAAAATTTACTGAGGAATTGATGGAACGAATATTCTTAGGATACAGATCCCTTGAGCCGAGAAGTCTTGTTGCGAAGTCCCCCATCTTTCCCTGATCACCGCGCCAGAACGATCTTACGGTATCTCTGTACCTGTCGTTCTGTTCACTCCACTGAGAAGGGAACTGACCTACACGATAACCGAATCCGCCGATATCCCACGGTTCACCGATAAGAATACACTTGTTGATTACCGGGTCGGCATGACAGGCCTTGAAGAAAGTACCGTGGGTTTCAAATGAATTGAATACATACGGAGTGGTTTCTCTGGCAACGGTAACCGCAAGGTCAAATCTGAAACCGTCGACCTGCATTTCAGTAAGCCAGTAACGCATAGAATCAAGAATTATGCGTAAACCGGGTTCACTTGATGCATTAAAGCTGTTGCCACATCCGGTTACGTTGGTTGTGGCAAGATAATTTACGCTCTTGTCCTGATTCAGTTCATACACGTAATAGTTACGGCAGTCAAAACCTCTGAAAGAAACATTAGGACCTCCGTGACCGCCTTCAGCAGTGTGATTGTATACAACATCCATAATCACTCCGATGCCTGCACGGTGGAGTTCTCTTACCATGGTCTTGAATTCGGTTACGGCATCATGAAGAGCATAGCTTGGTTCAGGAGCCATGAAGCTTATAGGGTTGTACCCCCAGTAGTTGGAAAGCCCCATGTCAACGAGACGAGACTCACTCATCTTTGCAAATACAGGCATAACCTGAACAGCTGTTATTCCCAGATCCTTGAGATACTTGATAACATTCGGATGACTAAGTCCCAGATATGTTCCGCGGTATTCTTCAGGAATATCATCACGTAACTTGGTAAAGCCTTTAACGTGAGTTTCGTAAAGAATGGTACGATCCTTGGTCAGGCCGGGCTTCTTTACTCCCTGCCAGTCAAACGCATTGTCGTCAACAACAACGGACTTGCTGATAAAGCGACCTGAATCATTAAGATACAGATCGTAGTTCCAGTCAACAGGTCTGTTAAGCTTCTTTGCATACGGATCGATCAGAATTTTTGAGGCATCAAAAGACAAACCGTTCTTAGGATCATTAACACCGTCAACACTATAGGCGTATAACTGTCCCGGTCTGACGTTTTTTACAAAACCAAACCAGAGACCATCATGTTTTTCAGGAAGTTCATAACGAACAATTTCCTGTTCATTATCGGTGTACAGAATAAGCGTAACCTTGGTTGCTTCTGGCGCCCATACACTAAAATTACAGCCCCCATCACGGACAAAGGCCCCTAATGGGGCCTCATTTCCGGACATGAGCACAAAATGCTCATTACTCATAAGATAAATTAATCTCCTATACGCTTAATAAAGACAGTAGCAAGTGGAGGGAGATTTAATACGATTGAGTGATACTGACCATGCCATGAAACATCAGATGCTTCAAATTCAAGGCCGCCGAGATCGTAATCACTACCCCAGTAGTACTTACTGTCTGTATTTAAGATAACCTTATATTTACCGGTAGTTGGAACACCCAGACGATACTGTTCATGAGTTGTAGGAGTGAAATTACTTACAACAATAATAGGATTTTCACCGTTGGCATCTCTGCGCATTAAAGCGAAAATACTGTTCTGGTAATCGCTGTGATCCAGCCACATGAAACCACTCTTGTCATAATCAGCGTTATACAGAGCAGGTTCAGACTTATACATAGCGTTTAAGTCCTGGATAAGCTTCTTCTGGCCCTTATGCTTATCGAACTGGAGTAACCACCACTGCAGCTGGCTGTCATGGTTCCATTCTGCTGTCTGTGCAAATTCTGTACCCATGAAGTTAAGCTTCTTACCAGGGTGAGCATACATATAGCCCATATAAGCTCTTAAGTTGGCTGCCTGCTGCCATTCATCACCAGGCATCTTGTAGAGCATAGAAAGCTTACCGTGTACAACTTCATCATGAGAAATTGAAAGGATGAAGTTTTCATCATAAGCATAAATCATGGAGAAGGTCATTTCGCTGTGATGATACTTACGATAGATAGGATCCTTCTTCATGTATTCAATGGTATCGTGCATCCAGCCCATGTTCCACTTGAAGCCGAAACCGAGACCTCCGGTATAGGTAGGACGTGAAACACCAGCGAATGCGGTAGATTCTTCAGCGATGGTCATGCACTGAGGATAGTTCTTGTAAACTTCTTCGTTGAACCATCTTAACAGGCTGATTGCTTCATAGTTGTGGTTACCGCCGTCTACGTTAGGAACCCATTCGCCTGCCTTACGTGAGTAGTCCCAGTAAAGCATTGAAGCTACTGCGTCAACGCGTAAACCATCTACATGGTAGTAATCAAGCCATACGAGAGCACTTGCTACAAGGAACTGACGAACGGTGTCACGACCGAAGTCATAAATGTATGAGTTCCAGTCAGGATGCCAGCCGCGGCGAGGATCTTCGTATTCATATAACGGAGTACCGTCGAAACGTGCAAGACCGTGTGAATCTGAAGGGAAGTGAGCAGGAACCCAGTCAAGAATAACACCGATGCCGTTCTGGTGACACTGATCAACAAAGTACTTGAAATCATCGGCAGTACCGAATCTGCTGGTTGGAGAGAACAGACCTACAGGCTGATAACCCCATGAACCTGAGAACGGATGTTCCATGATAGGAAGGAGTTCGATGTGGGTATACCCCATTTCCTTAACATATGGAATCAGTTCATCAGCCATTTCACGATAGCTTAAGCTGTCACCGTTTTCGTGGCGCTTCCATGATGCAAAATGAAGTTCATAAATACTGATAGCCTGCTTGAGCTTGTCATTCTTCTGACTTTCAACCCATGCTGCGTCATTCCACTTGTAACGGGTCTGATCATAAACAACAGATGCAAATGAAGGATACTGTTCAGCATAGAAACCAACAGGGTCAGCCTTGTGAGGCAGGCGATTACCGAACGGATCCTTGAGCTCATACTTGTAACGTTCACCTTCACCGAGACCTGGAACGAACAGAACCCATTCCCCCATTAAGCTTCTCTGCATAGGATGACGACGGCCATCCCAGAAGTTAAAGTCACCGATTACGCTGACGTTACTTGCAGAAGGTGCATAAACTGCGAAACGAACACCCTTGATCTTTACGCCTTCAACTTCGATTTCAACCAGCTGTGCACCCATTGTACGATACAGGTTCGCAGCTTCATTGCGCATGGTAGAAAGACCTGCGTAGGCTTCGTTACGGAACTGATACGGATCAATTACCTGAATCTTTGAATCCTGATACTGAACATCAAACAAATAATTGAATTCCTTGTCTGCGTTAGGGAAGTTCAGCTCAAAAAGACCGTCTTCTTCCACTCTGGCCATAGTACCAAGTTTCTTCTTGCCATCGATTGACTTAACGTCTACGCTGATGGCACCTGGAAGCCAGGTGCGAAGAAAGAAGCCATTCTGACCTTCAGGATTCTTTTGTAAACCAAAAGTTTCAAAAGGTCTTGCCAAGCTGGCATTATTCAAATCATCAATAAGCATTAGTGTTCCTTAGTTTCTTAGCAATATTGCTTTATAGTTTTAAAATCAGATATCAAAAACCCTGCATAATACCAGAGCGGTTTTCCAGTAAAAACCGAAAGACCTGCCGTCGTATTATAAAAATCAGTATTTATAGTATTAATAACCTTTTTCTGATTATTACATTTTTAAAAAAAATTATGTTGTAAATTATCTAATAATGTCGGATAGATCATTTAATTTACAATAATAATTTGAACATTTTTTAATGAAAACGATTTTCAGTTAATCGCATTTAATGCAACATATCCGGACTCGATTAAAAATACGATTTTTACATAAAAAAAACGGGAATGCTTTTACACTCCCGTTTATTTTCATTCAGACTTCAGACAGAATTACATTCTGTTGCTTGCCTTGAGTCTTGCTTCAGTCATCTTCTTCAGGAGAGACTTGATTTCACGGTTGTTGAACACGTCGCTGATGTTCTTGGAAATCTTACGTCTCCAGTTTGGATATTCGTTAGAAGTACCAGGAACGTTTACAGGCTTGTCCATGCCTAACCAGTCTTCAATCTGAGTACTGAACAGTGCGCAGTTGCCGAGACACATGTGAACCTGCATGCCGTCACGTAATTCCTTAGTCATCGGGCAGTTGTGAGCATCTCTTGAAACCTTGTCAGAGATAACACCATGCCAGTGCAGACTGTCAAGAATACGCTGCTGGTCTTCAGTACGTGCATTACCGATAGCCTGAACAGCGGCATCGTCATAAAGACCGAGCTGCTTGCCGAGAGTAAGGTCACTGTGACTCCACCAGCCTTCAATGGTTGGCATATCGTGGGTAGACAGAGCACTCATAGCCTGTTCAACGTAATCCTTTGGAGAAATGAAGCCGCCGTCGGTTTCACTCTTTTCCCAGAAGAAGATCTTGTATGAGTGAATACCTGCATCACGGAGAATAGCCTTCATTTCGTATGGTACGGTACCTAAGTCTTCACCGATGATGAGACACTTGTTACGCTGAGATTCAAGAGCAAGAATACCAACGAGATCATGTACGCGATAGTACACGTAAACACCCTGCTTGGCTGATGCTGCAGGCGGTACCCACCAGAGGCGGAGTAATGACATGGCATGGTCAATACGTAATGAACCGCAGTGCTGCATGTTTGATCTGAACAGATCAATGATTGGCTGGTAGCGGTTTTCAACCAGCTTCTTAGGATCCATTGGAGGTAAACCCCAGTTCTGTCCTAAAGGTCCTAAAGGATCAGGTGGAGCACCAACAGAAGCCTTCACGCAGTAAAGATTACCGTTAGCCCAGATTTCTTCTGAACCTTCAGAAACACCTACAGCGAGGTCACGATAGATACCTACTGCCATGTTGCTGTCCTTTGCAGCCTGATGAGCAGCTTCGAGCTGTTCGTCAGCAAGGAACTGGAGGTAAATGTAGAATTCCAGGTCTACGTCATGTAAGTTTGCCCATTCCTGAGCGATTGGATCACTGTATCTTCTGAATCCGTCTCTCCATACCGGCCATCCCCAAGCGTTCTCGCCGTTAGAGTAGAAGTGAGCCATGATTGCATCGTAGAGAGCCATTGCTCTTAATGATTCACCGCCATTTTCCTTGAACTTGGCATAAGCCTTACCTCTGATGGTACGGTTGTCGAACAGAGCCTTCTGTTCTTCAAAGAGCTTACGCAGAACTTCAAGCTTAAGCTTCATAACTTCAGTATAGTTAACGTAGTCTACCTTACGTAATTCACTGAGCTTCTTCTGGAATTCTGAAGAATGAACAAGCTTCTGAGCAGATTCGTTGTTCTTGAATTCGAAGGTATTTTCAGGATTGATGTAGATTACGTTGAGCCATCTGCGTGATGAAGGGCTGTATGGGCTTGCTGATTCCGGATTTGACGGATAAGCAGCATGAATTGGGTTAACACCTACGAAACCAGCACCGTTTTCAGCAAGATTGATAATGAGATCCTTGAGGTCACCGAAGTCACCGATACCCCAGTTCTTTTCAGATCTTAATGCGTATAACTGTACACTTGGACCCCATACCTTGTTACCGGCAAGAATTTCTTCAGGCTTGTAGCATGAACGAGGGCAAATAATAAGACGCATTGGTTCAAATGTTCTTTCGCAGGTCTTGAAAGTTACATCATGATAACCTAATGGTAAAGCAACGATTAAGTTAGTCTTATATTCAACGTACTCAACACCGTTAACAGTGCGAGAATAAGCACGGGTACCCTTATCAATGTAGAATTTACCCTGACACTTAACGCCATCTTCCTGAACAACAAGATACTCAATCTCATTGTTTGATTCATTATCTGTAAGTCTTACAGTGATTTCAATTGCTTTGTTTTCAGTAGTAACGAATACAGGTTCAGTACCGCTTACGAATAAAGCATCCTGTTCTGCATTGTACTGTTCAGCAAGAGCTTCCTGGTCATCAACATTGTAACCGAGAGCCTTGAGACACTGAAGTTTGCACTCATCAGAGATAATTACTTTCTGACCGCTTGCGTCAATGTATTCACTGGCGATACCGCGAGCATAAGCAATTTGTTCAATTAGATTAGCCATATAATATTCCCAACTAAAATAGGTTATCATTTGTTAATGGGTAATATTTTATCAGAAAAGAGAAAAATTGTTAGTTAAATTTTAATATTTACTTTCATTTTTTAGCAAAAATTCATAAATAAATACAATATAATTATTACTGATATATATACTATACTATGTAATTTGAAATTTTTATTTTTTAAGAAACCGTTACCAGATAAAGTTAATTAATATTTATTTAGATACAAAACATCTTTTTGAATAAGAATTTAATACAATAAAAATATGAAAATCCTTCAAAACCACAAAGTTACGAATTTTCAAAAATTCTGAATTTTTCCTAAATTATTTTTCAAACTTTTTGAATACAGTCACGTTTTTAACATTTTTGATGAAAATTTAACCAAAAACCTCCGGTTTAATCCGGTAAAAATTTGCAGGTAAGACATCGGAAATGAATAAATTTTATCAATTTCAGTAAAAACCAAAGGATAAAAACAATCAATATAAAATATAGTCTTTTATATTATAATATCTGACATTTCAGATGATTATCTTGTATTTCTTTACAACATCACACTACATAGGTATATAAAGAAATTAAAATCAAATTCAGGCTGAGTCCTAAATTATGAAAATCGTTTTCCTGTCTCGTTTCCGGTAAACAGGTCTTATTTTTCGTTTGTGAAAAAGAGGTTCAACCGGTTATGTCATCCAACAATAACAAACATTTTTCGTTAGAATGTTTTTATTTATAATAATTGTATTTTCATTAATTATTGACGTACCTGCCAGTCAATCAGTGTCAGAAAGTTCAGACATCATTATTGAATAATAAATTCCGCACCTCTCTTCATTATTTTTTAGTAAAACAAAAACTTCCTCATTTTAATTATGTTCTCGTCTCCAAAATGAGAATCCAGTTAGAACGAAACAATCTTCCTGTCAGGAATATGACGCCTGGGTTATGACTGCCTCACAGACATGACAGAAAAGGATGAATCCGTACATTAATATAGGAATCAGATTCCCGGAAGATTAAAACAGCAAAAACAATTCTCAGCCGTGCAAATATTCTGAAAATTGATAATATTTTTTATTTTTCGGTATGAGCAGAATCATTTGATTAATTTTTAACCATCAAACTCTTCAACTATTTGTACAAAAACGTACGATAATTTAAATATCCAACCTTTATTATTAGACAATACTCACATACATCGCAAAAGTTTGAAAAATGTTGTCTAAAATTAAGAATTAATCTATAATACTGACAACTTAAGCGGTAAGCTTTTTTTCAGTCTTTGATAATGTTTACGTGCTTCTTAACGTATGACGTTATCAGGATTATTTCATTAAACACATTTTAGGTATTAAATAATATGACTATCAAAGTTGGTATTAACGGTTTTGGCCGTATCGGTCGTTTCGTTTTCCGCGCTGCTCAGACTCGTGATGACATCGAAATTGTTGCAATCAACGATCTTTGCCCAGTTGACTACTTAGCTTACATGTTAAAGTACGACACCATGCACGGTGCTTTCAATGGTACTATCGAAGCTGACGTAGAAAACAATCTCCTTATCGTTAACGGTAAGAAGGTTCGCGTTACTGCTGAAAAGGACCCTAACAACTTAAAGTGGGACGAAGTTGGTGCTGAATACGTTGTTGAATCAACTGGTATCTTCTTAACTAAGGAAAAGGCTCAGGCTCACATCAACGCTGGTGCTAAGTACGTAGTTATGTCTGCTCCTTCAAAGGACGACACCCCAATGTTCGTATGTGGCGTAAACTTCGACAAGTACGTAAAGGGTACTCAGTTCGTATCTAACGCTTCATGTACTACTAACTGTTTAGCTCCTATCGCTAAGGTTTTAAACGACAAGTGGGGCATCAAGGATGGTTTAATGACCACCGTTCACTCTACCACTGCTACTCAGAAGACTGTTGACGGTCCATCATTAAAGGACTGGAGAGGTGGTCGTGCTGCTGCTGGTAACATCATCCCTTCATCTACCGGTGCTGCTAAGGCTGTAGGTAAGGTTATCCCTGAACTCAACGGTAAGTTAACCGGTATGTCAATGCGTGTTCCTACCCTTGACGTTTCTGTAGTTGACTTAACTGTTAACCTCGCTAAGCCAGCTAAGTACGACGAAATCGTTGCTGCTATGAAGGCTGCTTCTGAAGGCGAATTAAAGGGCGTTTTAGGTTTCACTGATGAAGCTGTTGTATCTTCAGACTTCTTAGGCGACACCCGTACCTCTATTTTCGACGCTAAGGCTGGTATCGCTTTAACTGATACTTTCGTTAAGGTTGTATCTTGGTACGATAACGAAATCGGTTACTCTAACAAGGTTCTCGAATTAATCGCTCACATGAAGAAGGTTAACGGTTAATTTGAACTTTTAGTTAGTAACTAAAATTCATTATGAAAAGGGAGTTTTTTAAACTCCCTTTTTTTGTCCCGATTATTCTTATCCATCCCCTGCTGTTCAAACTGAAACAGGATAAATGGTACCAGCCCTGCCTGCTTTCACCACATTCTGTAACCTCGTAATGAATCATGCCGAACAGCTTAAGCTCCACAACTGAGCACTGTACTGTCATGCATATATTAGAAAAGGTTATGGTCATGGCTGACCAGCACTACGTGTATTTAAATAAGTCTTTTATATAACTGTTATGAAACGACCTTTGTCAAGCAGAAATTTAGGCAAGACATTTTCCTCAGTGTAAGCACGGCATTGGCCACTCTGTTATACGGGGATTGGTTACCTAAGGTCAATGGTTCGCCGCGAATTCTATTTGTCTTTTGTCGAGGATCACTGTTCATAGTGCCATCATAGCTATATCGTAGATAATTCAAACCTTCTTGATGAAAAACGTCTTATCTAAATCACTGTCAGTTTCAGATGTTAAATAATCACATCCGACTATAAATTTACTCTAATTAAACAGTTATCAGGCATTAGCTCTCTAACTTCGTTATTACTATATTCATAGTTGGAAGTCATCATACCCCAGATGAAGCAGCAGAACTCCCTTGCTACGGCAGTAACGGCAATGTTAGGATTCTTCCCCTTATTTACCATTCTGTAATACTTTCTCTGGCACCTGACAGAAGCTTTATCCGCATAGTTGATTACTTCCGATGGTGCATTCTTCTGGCGTTTTTTCAGTTCAACAGATTTCTGCCCAACAAGTCCTCTTCTGAAAGAATTGCAGCACTCGACGGCAAGCCTTCGCAGATGGGTATTTCCGGATTTTGTAATTCTGGTTCTGCAGACCTTATCTCCACTTGACTGTTCTCCAGGAACCAGACCAATATAACCTGCAAATTGTTCGGCAGTTCGGAAGCGTTTAAAATCTCCAACCTCGGATATGAATGACATTGCAGTATTGGTTTTGATGCCTTTGATGCATACCAGCTTATTTACTTTTTCAGCATATCTTTCACTGGTCGCAAAATCGTCAATTCTGACATCAAATGCATCTAGCTTGCTTTTAAGAACTTCGTAGGTTGCCAGATATTCATTAATGATTTCTTTCTGTTTTAAGGTACATTCAAGATGTTTAATCCATCTTATATGAGCAAGTGTCCATTTGGATTTGTCATATTGAAATCCGTGTCTTAAACAAAAAGCGTTCAGTTACTGCTTTATCTGTTTTAGAGCCGTCTGATGGTCATCCCGCATTCTGATGTAATCCCTTACATCTTCATCTTCGACAACAGGAACGTTAACGGCCTTATAGGAACCGCTGGCCAGACATCTGGCAATATCCAAAGCATCCCTGAAGTCATTTTTCAGCTTCTTTCCGCCTTTCTGTACGGCCATGGTGCTTGGAGCAAGAATCTTACAGTTGATGCCTGATCTGGTTAATTCTCTGTAAGGAACATAACCGAGACATCCAGCTTCGTAACCACAGACAATATCAATATCCTTTCTCTGTGATTTCAGATTACAGATATACTTCTCGGTATTTTTAATCAGGTCATCCTTAAACTGCACCTGACCGAATATTTTATCTTCAGACATGCCATAACCTGGTTCAAAAGAGCACAAAGTAAAGTTAGAAGAGTGGACATCCATTCCAATATATATTATCTTATTCATAACGACCTTCATTCAATGTATGTAGTAAATTCATTCAATATATGCGGTAAATCCGTTTCTGTTTTTTCAACATCTACAGTTTACACGGTAAATCCACGTTTTGCATTCATTCGTGGAGGTCGTTTCATATTGTCTATTGATTTGATGAGAGGTTCACTGTATTGAAATATCAGGCTGCGCACAACAGATAGTGACAGCTCCATTATGGTTTTAACCGTTTATCATCCAGCCTGAAGAATGTTGATTTACCTGAAAATCATATATGCCGTATATTGTATATGCTTTATGCTAAGTCTGAGTTTATTATTCATGGAAACAAAAAAGCGTTCACCTGCATTCTCGCTGACTCATGATTGTTTCAACATTACAACAATGGAATACTTGGGTCAGATATACAGGTGAACACTTTTAAGGATAGCTGATACTATCAGTTATAGTTAAATACCTTGTCAGCCAGAAGAGTTGTCAGAGCCGTCGGGAGCTCAGACGCTTCCTGAATGTCCACGCTTTCTTCAAACAGATCTCTTAACTTTTCACGCTGAGGTGACACTCTCAGAGCATATACCTCTATACTCTGTTCCTTAGCCTTCTCCAGCATCTGTCTTGCGAAACTGAAATTATCAGGCTCACCGTCCGTAATAACTATTATGATGTTACGATGATATTTATCCACACTAGGCATCTGGCTCATGGAATACATCAGAGCCTGAGCCAGCGGAGTACATCCTCTCGGTGCGAGATCGAAGTATGTTGCCCTTTCCACCAGAGGCTGTCCGCTGCGATAAACTTCTTCATATTCACAATAGTTACCTGGGAAATAAATCACCCTGTTATCAACATTACGCACGCTTTCAAGAGACATTGCCATAGACAGAGCCAGATGATTTGCAACCTGAGAACGGGTTGTTGAACTCCCCTCCTGACAGGGACGGTTCATGGAGCCTGAAATATCCACCAACAGATGTACGCTGGTGTTTAAGGCTTTTTTAGGCATCTTCTTTTTAAAGACATTGTCACTTAGTTTTCCTCCTAAAGTGTACTGATAACGTCTTATATCAAGCGTCTTACCGCTTGATGTTGCACCGAAATGCCAGTCCTCATACCCTTTCACAAGCTGAGATATGTTTGAACGCAGAGAATTGTCGGAAAGCACCTTCTTATACAGCGAAAGAGTTTTTGCAGGCTCTGAATTGCGTGAAACCAGTGAACCTATATCCACGGCAGATTTTGAACCCGCAGAACAATCCTCGATTACTGATGCCAGAGACGGCTGTCTGCTGTCAGCTCTCGAATATTCATTTATGGTAACGGGCTCCTTCATTTTGGAGATTATCTTCACCATGTCCTTCTGTGCCTTCAGCCTTGTTTTGCCTGACATCTGTCTGCCGTTTTCACCATTGATGCTGCTGATAATCTTCTCGTATTCGTTCATACCGGCCGCACTGATATCATCATCGTTGGGTACACTGCCTGCAACAAGCTCGTTTACGGAAATTCTTCTGAGTCCTGAAATCATCAGATCAAGTGAATCCTCCTGACGGTCTCCCCTAAGGAATTTATCAGCATCCATATCATCAGCAAGGTCATCACTGCCGGCAAATTTCTTTTCCTCGGATTTACGTTCATATTCCTTATTGAGAAGCTCAAAACTCTTGATAAGAACACTCATGATGTCCCTGCTTAAACTGAATACTTCCTCGGAATTTCTGCAGTTAACGGATGACCAGGCCTTTTCCTCCAGTGCGGTAATAAGAGCTTCCGGAAGTATTTTTTTCAGCTTCATTCTGGCGGCTTTGAGACTGTTTCCGGAAGGCTGATGCAGACAGTGAAATCTGTTTGAACAGTCAAAGAATGTGGTAATCAGACTCACCTTATTTCTGCATCTTTTAAGATAACTGCAGAGAGTACTGTCCAGTTTGGAAATGATATGATTGAAAGTTTTCTGAAGTCCCGGCCAGTTTTTCATCTGCAGAGCCTCAATTCTGGAATCCTCAAGTGCATTAAACAGAAGAGCCAGAGCGGTAGACCTGTCATATGCTGAATGAATAACATTAAAATCACTGTATCTTACGTGACCGCATTCATGTGCAACATAACCGAATGCCATATCCATCTCATCGGCATCGTCAAGGTTAAGTCTTGGAATGGTAATGTTCTTTCCGTCAGTGTATGCGGAAGAACCGTACATATATAGATTGATTCCGAAGTTACTTGCATAATTTCCCATAATCAGAGGGAGTGCACCTTTATTCACCTTCATGATGTTACCTTTCTACTAAATTACTGCCTATCAAACACTTCTTTCTAAATTACATGTCACCGGATTATATTCCAGGTATTTTGTAACCTGAACATGTCAGGTCACGAAAGATATAATACATCTATTTTTTAGATATACAATATCTTAATTATAGTTTTTACACTGTTTGTACAGTAATTAGACAATTTAAAATTTTTTGATTAAAAAAGATCATGTATAGTGAAAAATTTATTATTCCTTTTAATCATCTATTACTTCAAATGAACTGATACCGGACTTCATTACCATCTTTCTTAAAAAAGCTCCCATAATAAAATGCCGTTTAATCATTTTAAGAGTTAATCTGAACCGCAGTGTCCTTACCGACTTACTGTAATCTCTCGCCGTGAATTCCTTTCTTTCGTTAAACAGCCTGCTTAACTTGTATGCACTTTCAAAAGCATAGCTCAATCCTTCAAGAGAAGACGGACTTATGAATCCCGCCGCCTCACCTATCATCATGCAGTGTCCGTCTCCAGGACACAGCTGCCGGGGAGAAGACGGAGACAAAACCATGCATGCTTCGGTTTTAACCGGATTATCCAGAATGAATCCGTAATCACGAAGCTTTTCCTTCATTTTTTCAAAACGCTCGCGTGAATTCCTGACCGGATAGGCACCTCCGAAAATAAAGTACTCATTCTTGGATAATCCCCATGCATAGCAGTCAGTAAGTTCTTCATCAAAGATACACGCATAAAAGGGTCGGCTGTGTCTGTCGTGAAACCACTGCTGTACAGAAGTATAGGTATCTATTTTATGATTAGGAAACAGGCTCCTTCTTACCAGAGAGTTTGCACCGTCAGCACCCACTATGTATTTCGCTCTGTAAATGTTTTTCACTTTGTTTTCGGTGACGGTAATTTCATAAACATTACCTACTTTTACAACAGAGGAACAGGTAACTGAATCATGAACTTCAACATTTTCAGGAATCAGGGATTTCAGCCACAAATCAAAACGATGACGATCCATATTGACGTATGGCCTCTGGTAATGCCTCAGAATACCTGTTTTAAGGTCTATGGTTTTTACGGAGAAAATCTGAGGATCGACAAGTATATCCTTTGGAAGAGTCATTCCGAACATGGCAAAATTCTTCTGAGCATCAGGAGCCAGCAATCCTCCGCATGGTTTTTTAAAGCTGTCATCTCTGTCATTCTTTTTATCAAATGCAATGACTTTTACATCCTTGTTAAGCATTCTGGCCAGAGTAGATCCCGCAGGCCCCAGCCCTACTATAGCAACATCATAAACCATACTGTCCATTATTTTCCTCCGTTAAACACGCGTATGATAAACCAGACAGAAACGTCATAATACTGATACGTCACAGTCTGTACCTAAGATCTTTACAGAGGGCAACAAAAAAGGTGCTCCGAATTTACGGAGCACCCTTTCCATATCAGAACAGAACTGCAGTCTAATTAGGTCTTTCCTGCAGTGCCTTGATTCTCTTATCCAACGGAGGATGAGTCATAAACAGCTCACCGAAATCACGTGAATTAATGCAGAGGGCTTTAACTACACGGCTCTTTTTAACAACCGGACTGGAATCACCTTTAAGTGCCTCCAGTGCTGAAATCATGCTGTCCTTCCCCAGGACGTCTGCAGAACCGGCATCAGCTCTGTATTCTCTGTATCTGGAGAACCACATAACCACTGCAGTACCCAGGAATCCGAAGAGAGTCTGCATAACATAGAACAGTGCATTATTGGCCATACCTGAACTTACGGAACCTCTGCTCTGACTTTTTCCCTGATTCATTACGGCTGTAATAATTGAGGCCGCAATACTTGAAAAAGTAAGTACAAAAGTGTTTACCACACCCTGAACAAGAGTAAGTGTTACCATATCACCATTGTCAACATGAGACAGCTCATGACCCAGTACTGCCTCAACCTGTTTCGGATTCATGGCTTTCAAAAGTCCTGTGGAAACGGCAACAAGAGCTGAATCCCTGTTCCATCCAGTGGCAAAAGCATTCATTTCAGGAGCATCATAAATACCGACGTCCGGCATTTTCAGTCCTTTCTTGTCAGCAATCTTGCGAATGGTATCCACAAGCCACTTTTCGCCTTCATTCTCAGGCTGGGAGATAAGCTGCACTCTCATACTGCGCATTACCGAATTTTTTGAAGCAAAAAGATTTACAAGAGAACCGCCTATACCGTAGACAGCCATTGATCCGATGCATACCATCAGATCCTGAGTATTTAAAGGATAACCGAGTGCACTGCATATAATGCTGATGGTTATAGCCCCGACAATCAGTATCGCAATGACCGTCAGGAAATAAAAAAACAATCTGACTCCCATTTTTCCTCCGATAACTATAAATCCACAGAATCAAACATCACTTTCAGATTATACAAAATTTATCCAGATGTTTGATTACACAATCTTCATTTCTGATATTAATAGCAGACATAGTCTGCATTTATAACAGAGAGGTCGATGGTCTCAGACGCTTTGCTGAAATCATGCTCCTCATTGTAGAACACCTCGCCTATAAATGGACAAGGCATAATCTGTTTAAGTGTTTCAAGATTTTCCTGATAAAACGGCATCTTTTCCGGTCCGGTGGTATTGGCTATGAAACCAACAACCCTGAAACCTTCATTATCAAGAAGAGTTGCAGTCATCAGAGCATGATTCAGGCAGCCCAGCTTCATCCCCACCACAATGATGATTTCCATTTTTTTAAGAGCATCCCACTGAGGAAGAACAGCAGTGCTGCTCACAGGAAGGAACCAGCCCCCTGCTCCTTCCGTAATCACCACATCAGCCCCGGAATTGACAGCCTTGTGCAGATCAAGGTCGAGCTGCTTGAAATCTATAGGATTGTTTTCATGTTCCGCAGCGATATGCGGAGCTATAGCCTCCTGATAAGCAAAGGTTGTAATATCATGAGGTTTGAGAGGCAGACCGCATGCTCTGATATGACTGTCAAGATCAGCGTTATGACCATTTTCAAAACCTGCCACTATCGGTTTATAAGGTCTTACCTGCAATCCTGCTTCCCTGAATTTTTTAGCAAGCACGCAGGCACAGAATGTTTTTCCCGCATCAGTATCGGTACCGGTAATAAAAAACTGTTTGGCCATATTTTAATTTTCCTGAAGGTTGTTTTTTAAAAGTCTGCCTATAATAATTCTGAATCTGCTTTTTTTAAAGCATAATCAGCTTTCAATAATGCGTAAAAATAAAACTGTATGATTTTTATACAACATTAACAGGTAATAAAATTCGGTTATTACTCATACAGATCACAACAAAACACAATAATTCGGCTTTTATTTTATGTTTTGTCTCATTATCCCTTATTATAGATAAAGTGAGGTTTCCGTTTTACAGATTCATCCGGAAATACTCAAAGGTACTTTGAATAGGCGGTCGTTATATGCTTGGCATAATAGTAAAAATTCCAAATGATAAAAAAAAGGAAGGAATGATCATCAGTTACGATGACAAGCGATATTACTTCACGGTGGAAGATTACGACCCGCGTCTTAAGCTTTCGGTATCCGACGATGTTGATTTCACTCCCTGTGACGACGATACAAACAGTGAACGGGGATTATTCAAAAAATACGCACACGTTGACGGTATTGTCAGAAATCAGATTCCAACCGAGCGTAACGGCTTTTATCTCAGCAAATCTTCTGATATTCAGAAATTAAAAATCACGGAACTTTCAAAAAGTTACGTACTGGTGGGAGAAAGCACCAACAAGGAACACGCTCTTGACATGATGATTGATACCGCCGTAAAAGCAGGCTGTACAGCCCTGACTGATATCAGGGTTAGTACACACATACCGAAATTCAACAACAGTATTATCTTCATCATCAAAGGCATACCAGCCATCGGAACGAAGGTGGATCTCAACAAATATATAGAACAGGAAAATCAGGCCAGATCAACCAGGAATCCTAAGACTGTTTCTGCAGGTATTAAGGCAGAGATGCCGGAAACACCTGATGCATCTCATCCGGAAAAGACCAAGATAGTGGAAAAAGAACGTATCTGCATTCCAAAAGAAAAAATCAGAAAATTTTCACCAAACATAGCAAGACGCATTCTTCAGAGAACCATATTTTCCGTTGTCATGCTTCTGCTGCTCCCTGTTCTGGCAAGTGTTGCTTTTGAGTTCGATGACATTTACGAATCATATCTCACTCTTATTTTTATAATGCTGGTTGAAATGGGACTGGTGGTATTCTATTACAACGTAAATCCCAATAAATCATGCTGTTATTTTAGGATTAAACATAACTAAACATACACACGAGGAAATCAATGAACGCCAATATTCTTAAAAACATCAGCCACGGGGTATACGTTATCGGGGTAATTGACGAAAACGGAAGGAAATGCGGATGCATAGTCGATGCACTAATGCAGGTTACCGTAACTCCTCTCGGCGTTGAAGTCTGTACCAACAAGAAATCATACACCACCAGATGCATCCGCAATGCCAGAGAATTTACCGTATCCATTCTGCCAAAGCATGCAGCTCCTGCTCTCATTGCCAATTTCGGTTACCAAAGTGCCGCTGCGGCAGACAAATGGGAAAATGTTGAACATGACCTGATTGACGGTATTCCGGTGGTAAAAAACTCTCTCGGCTCCTTTAAGGTAAAAGTGTTCCACGAACTTGAACTTTCAACCCACATTCTATGGAGCTGTGAGGTGGTGGATACCTGCGAAGGTACCGGAAATGAAGAACCTATGACCTACAGGTACTACCAGACGGATTTGGTCGAAGCCACACAGAAAGCCTTCGCCTCAGGTCTCTCAGGACAAAGCATGTCCGCTTCCGGAGACAGCTATACCTGCGGTGTATGCGGATACCACTATGACGGAGACACTCCTTTCGAAGAACTTCCTGACGACTGGGTATGTCCTCAGTGCGGCATGAGCAAGGAATGCTTTGTTAAGGACTGATAACATTCATTCCGGATAATCTTTTCATTAAATAACTCCATACCTTATGGAGTTATTTTTTTATTACTCAATCACTTTCCTGACAGAAACTCCCCTGCCTGAACCGAAAGAAACAAGTGTATGGACTGTATTCGGTTTATCCGCGGGAATCGCTTCAATGATATCCGGCATTTTTACCTGTTATGCCGTTATTCTGGCCGGTGCCGCACTGTTCATGTCAGTTATCGGCTTCGCCAGAGACAGAGCCGGCACACTCGGTATCGCGTCAATAATATGCAGCACAGCAGGCATGATTCTGTCAATCGTTATGGAAGCAGTCAGAAACATTTTTTTCGAAAACATCAGTCTGACCTCCTTAATCGAATTTCTTCACCTCTAGAACATTTAAATCCTGTAAGTTTGATATCTTCCGCTGGAATCTGCAGCTGTATCCTTTTACGGACAGGCTGTGATTTCACACGTACATCGATTTCTTATTATGTCCTGATGTACTTAACCGTTCTCCATAAAAAATGCCATGATACATCAGCATCATGGCATTCTGAGCCTAATCAGAAATCAGACAAATAAATCTGATTTCAGGTATGGTTAATAAAATTCAACCTTCTTGCCGTTGGCAAATACATCAAAACTGTCTTTTGAGGTAAGAGTGGTTGAATATATACCGTCCTTTAACATCATATAACCGTCTTCAACCCACTTATCGAAATAAGGAGACAGCTCATCATTCTTAACACTCTTGAGTAATTTCTGGCTTACTGAATAATTGATTACGATATCGTGCTTATACATTACCATATCAAGATTAGAAGTCTTCAGATCCGCATTAAGAACGGAATCTCCCAGCTCTGTTAAGATATTGTACTTAATATTTGCATTGATGAACTGATCCTTCAGGGCTGAATCCAGCTGATTTCCGCCTTCACCGAAAAGCTTATCCAGATTCTGCTTCTTCAAATCAGAAAAAGTCAAAACAACATCAGTACTCTTAACCTGTATCTTGTCACGAACAGGTTTCTTCTGACCGGCTTCATCCTTTAAAACAGTATCATCGGCAGCAGCGGAATCTGCTTTTTCGCCTGATTCGTCTGTTTCAGTTTCCTCACTTAAATTTCCTGAGGCAGGCTCGGCCATTTCAAAGTCCATATTATTAACTTTATAGCCTAAAGCAAAAGAATTGTCATCCTCTCCCTTGCCGGAATTCTTCAGTGAAAAACCGATTTCCGCATTGTCTGCATTTATAACAATGTAATCATCCAGATTAACATCCACCTTATTAAATCTGAAATTCAGCTCGGTAGGAATTGAGAATACAGTCTGCGAATTTTCAAATTCAAATCCGCCAATCCTGAAGAACTGCTTGCCGCCGCTGGTACAGTTAACGGAATCAACATTTGATTTCTGTACGATAGGCTCTTCTTTATCAAGCAGATAATCCATAAGCTTGGCCTTTTCGCGTGAAATCTGGGCATTGGAGAACTGCATTAAAGAATTTACCTTACCGATATCGCAGACAAGCTCATTGTCATCACTTGTCAGCTGGAACGGTGAATTTTCAAAGGTCACGATGCCGGTCTCGGAAGAATAGGCAAAATCAACGGTTCCCTTGTTCTCCGGAGTTTTGGTAATCTTAAACGCGGTATCAAGCACATTGAAAGAACCGGGTTCATAATTTACGGTAAAATCTGAATGGAAACCTGATAAATCAAACCTGGTCTCCATGACAATCTCATATTCTGGAATAGGTACGTTTGGATTATTCTTCTTTACCGTAATCTTATCTTTACGGGTACTGAAGGTTTTCTCAAGATTCTCGTGAGTAACATTTGAATTTTTTGCGGTCAGCTGTTCAATCTTCTTTTCAAAGACACTGTGACCGATAATTCTGGCTCCCACATAGGAACCTACAGCGGCAGTACCTACGGCCGCAGCTGCAACGATTGCAATTTTAGAAACAACTTTCATTGATTTACCCTTGTTTTTATTGTTATTTTTCAGGGATACAGATTTCTGTATCAGTTTTGCGTCTGAAGATTTCAAGTCGTCCTGACCACTTCAGCGTTCCGGTATTCCGTACAGCCGGATCCCCCCCCAACAGTTGTCAGATATTAGCATAAAACTGCTTCTTTTAAAAATATTTTATAAACAAATCATAACCATATTGTTAACACAATTACAAACTTATATATAATATTTGTAGCTTAATAACTATAATAATCAGATATTATGGGACTTTTATAAAATTTCACATCCGACGATAATTCTACAGGTCTTTCCACGTAATCATTAAATCCGAATTCCAGGTAAAAATCCTTTACAAAAAATAAAACCGCATTGAATCAGTTTCCAATGCGGTTCCGTACTTTTCATGTGCTAATGCATGGATTAAACCTTTGCGTCATGCATTTTTGCAATAAGACTCTTGCTTTCCGACATGAAGTAATCTGCCAGCGGACCGAAGAAATCCTTGGTCATTCTGAACTCTTCAATAAAAGCTTCACGATCCCCCTTCTTAAGAAGTTCAATGGCTCGGGAAATCTCACTGCTGTATCTTTCAATGATATCCAGATTTCTCTTGTTTGACAGAATGATGTCGGCATAAAGCACAGGATCCTGGGCAAACAGTCTGCCCACCATCATAAGTTCCATTCTGTAAATTGGAGAACTGAGTTCCATAAGAACGTCAAGATCCGGATTTTCCTTGGCAAGGAACACACCGTAGCTGAATGTGGTGAAATGTCTTAAAGCCTGAATATAACTCATGGCATCATCATGTTCCGCTGCAGAGAACTTCTTGATGCGGGCTCCCCACAGAGTCATCTGATCAAGTACCCATCCGCACTTTTCAGGATAACGGCCTTCCACTGAAATAATCACCTGCTTGGCCATATTGGAAATATCAGGACCGAACATAGGATGAAGTCCCATGACAGGCCCCTGGTGCACGGCCATCATTGATTTCACCGGATTTGTCTTGATTGAAGTAAAATCAGCCAGAACACATTCAGGACTCAGAAGTCCCTGAAGTTTACCGATAACCTCTTCAGTACGATCAATAGGCACACACACAACTACCAGGCCTGCTCCGGCAAAAATTTCACCAGCCCTGTCCCAGTCTCTGTGTCCCATTACTTCAACGGTATAACCTGAACTGCGGAACAGACGGGTAAAAATACTGCCTATACCTCCGCGACCGCCGATAATGACAATTTTTTTAACGGATTCATTAAGACACTTGAACCCCACATCGTTTTCGGCACCGTAGGATTCTCTCATCACGCGTCTTAAAACGTCTTCAGCAAGATCCGGATTCAACCCGAGTTCGGAAGCCTGAGCACGGCGCTTGTCAATAAGACTGCGTTCTCTTTCAGGAACGTATACCGGAGTTCCCTCTTTGCTTTTAATAAGCCCGACCTGCTTCACCAGTTCAAGACGTCTGCGTAAAACCTTTAATAATTCGCTGTCATTCTCATCAATCTGAGTTCTTACCTGATCTAAAGTTAAATTCATATCCAATTATTCGTCTATTTCATCCATGTACTGTTCAAGTTGATCATCGTTTTCTTCTATGGTAGAAGTTGAGTCGGTACCTGAAACAAGTCCTTCATGATACATTAAATAAAAATCTCTTGCCTGACTGTACGGATCCAGTGAGTTTCTTAAAACCTCATCCTGATTCAGAGTTGCCGCACGTTCGTCCACGGCATTGAAGCCCCAGAACACGCCGTCAACCCACCATGGGAAATAGGTAAACGGGAAGTACAGGGTATCTATGGCACTGCCCACATAGCTTCTGTATGTTCCTATTCCGAGCCCCGGTATTACAACATAGGCACCGGAGTCCACTCCCCATTTACCGAGAACGGTATCCATGGTCATACGTTTTCTTTCAAGTCCCATGTATTTCGCCACGTCGATACAGCCGAACAGGCCGATAGTGGAGTTTATACCGAAACGTACCGCGCTTGTACCGCTGTCGAGCGGTCTGGCAACGAGCAGATTGTTTACGGTATTGTTAACCTCTCTTAAATTCTGATATGCGTTTGAGAGACAGACTCGCACCACCTCGGGAACATAATCCACATATGCGACGGAGACCGGTCTTAAGAGATTCTTATCCAGAAAATCATAATTCACTGTCCAGCCGATTTTACGGTTGGGAGTCTCATATACATCGAGGGCATCCCCCGGAAGATACGTGTAACCGTATGTATAGTCTTTATCAATCTTTACTATATTGCGCGGAGTCATAATGCCGACGGATGATCTTGCAGCCTGGGCACTGCCTGAAATAAAACATGCGGCCACTCCCGCTAAAGCTATAAATGAATTCTTTAAAAACCTCATAATAAGGCCTCTGCTTTATTAACAACACATCTGCTATTATACTTTATTTTTTGGCTGTTTAGTCGCATGAACGTCCGGCTGCCGTTAAAAAATATGATACCGCAGCTACAGTTGGCACCTCATATCCGTACTTTGTCACAAACTGTCTGTCAGTCAGAATTACGGCCGGGGCCGGATAAGTGAACCGTCTTTTTCCGAACACCGTAAACTCCCACTCATCAGTCTTATAATTTGTCTAAAAAACAACCAATCCCTCTTTACCTTTTAGCTATAATATTTTAAAATTATGAATATGATTTTTGTGACATGACGCAACAGCACATGCATCTCTTTTGTGTCAGTTCACGATTATTTAAGATTTTGCATTACAGACACTTCACGGTCAGAAAGGATATCAGACCGCTGAATTCCGGGATTAAGGAAAGAAACAGTGTCTCGGTGTATTTCCGAAAAAAAAGGAAAATAATTCAGATTACACCGGTGCATATGATGTTTTGTCTTCATATTTTTAAGGATTAAGTTTATGAAGAGGGTGTTGTACATACTAAAGGACGTTGCCGTAGGGTGCGCCTTTTTTCTGGCCTCTTCCTCAGTAGGCATAGCCGATGAAGGAAGCAGGATCATTACTGATCGTTTCGGAAACGCCATTGGTTCATACCAGACAAACAATGACGGATCCACGGTCTACAAGGATAATCTCGGTCGGGAAATCTCAACGGCGGTACCGAACGAAGACGGAACCTTTACCTTTACTCAGCCGGACAAAGACTCCGATGAGCTGGCATTCAATCATTACCTGACGGAAGATGACCGGAATTCATCCGATTCACGATCCTCCACTGTTTACAGGGATCGCTACGGAAGCCGTGTTGCAAGTTCCAGTACCGATGGAAAAACAGGCAAAACAGTCATCAGAGACCGCTATGGTCAGAAGATCGGTACTTCAACCACCGACAAATCAGGAAAAACAACATACAGAGACAGATACGGAAAGAAAGTCGCAACTTCAACCGTAAACTCCAGCGGACAGACCATTATCAGGGACAGATACGGGAAAAAGATAGGTTCCTCCTCCAAAAACTCCACCGGTCAGACCGTAATAAGAGACAGGTACGGCAACAAGATCGGAACATCAACAACTGATAAAAACGGAAAGACGATCTATCGCGACAAATACGGGAAAAAAGTCGGACAGTCCGAATCCAAAAAATAATTTTTCACCTACAGTCTGAAGTATCCTGCGGCAGATCTGAAAGTTACGGCATCACAGTTTTCAGACTGTCTGTATCTTTCTGACAGGATGTCTGATGACTGTTTTCCATTTTTCCGGAGCTGTTTTTCTCGGATCCGACAGATAAATCTCATGATGCAGTCTCGTATCCGTCATATCATTCACATATCCGTTCTGAGCCAGATATTCATCCATCAGGGCAATGGTGGCAGGTTCATCGTCAAAAGGTCCGAGATGCATCATCTGCACGCACAGTCCTTCGCTTATCGTTATAAATTCAGCTGCGGAACAGTCAGTCTTTTTCCTTTCTGAAGCTGTCCGAACAGCCCATTCAAAATCCTTTTCTGAAACAAAATCAGGAAGTCTGATAACGGAAATCCAGTTGAACGATGATTTGTCGGTAAGATCGACAGCGGCTTTATTATCCTGATACCAGAAGCCTTCAAGCGGCGGAACCGTATATTCAAAAAAACCGTCGATTCTATAGTCTGTTTTGCAGCTCATTCTCAGAGTATAGGCTACGGCATACAGAACACCTATCGCCTGCTGATATGCTCCGTCTTTCTCATTCGGATCGCCTTTTCCTCTGACAGCAATGTAATTTGCCTCAGGCACATTAACAATCTGAGGTTTTTTACCGGGATTGTAGAACTCTTTATATTCCTTCCTGAAATCAAAAACCATAACTACACCGTTAACAATGAAAAAACAGGTAACCCGAACCCGGCACCGTCTGTCCGGTAATGACATGAACATTAAAGTTCAGAAAATACGGGAGCTGTAAATATCGGAAAAAACACCTGCCGTCAGGATTTTCTGTTACCTTCTTCGGAAAGCTTTATGGCATAGGCAATGGTTTCGGCAATAATGCTGTATACGGCATGATCCCTGCTGCGCTTCTGCTTTTCCTCGGCTCTGTTTATGGGCAGATCAGTATTCGGGTGCATAATGTAACCGAGTTCTGATGACATGGACACGATATCATCGGCTAAACTGTTTTCAGTATTACCTGAACCATTTTCATAATCATCTGCCATAAACCACTCCTGTGTATTACAAATATCCTGAAAAAACCGTGCATATCTTCCATGATACACGGACCTAGACTGACGGCGGATACACCGTTCCCATTCGGCTGTTTACGGAACTAACATTCAGTCCGTGTTTTTCAATACCATCCTTCAGCTGCTGACTGGTACTGTTTATCAGCTGCAGAGTTTCAAACTTTTCTGAAACAAGATTGACTCTTACATCCCTGTCATACAGTTCGATGAGAATCTGAACGGCGCCGAGTTTTTCCAGCTCGAAAAAGAAGTTTATTTTCCAGGTTACTCCTGATTCTCCGCTGAAATGAGAAACATTCATGCCGCCTTCCCTGCCTGACCTGTACAGTGGCGGCAGAGGTATGAATGCGGGAAGTCCGAGTTCATTGCTGAAACCGCTGAGAAGCTGCATCCTTTCTATCTGCTGCAGAGTCAGGAACAGATTTTCCTCAATCCAGTCGCAGTCGCCGCTGAAATCAAGATCTGCATAAGGTTCCGTTGATTTAAACTGAGACACGTCCCTGCCCAGCATTCTGAATCTTATGGAAAGAATCATTGCCGCCCACTGCTGAATAATCCGGCCTCTGCGGCCTTCCGTGGTCAGAGGATTGCCTACAAATCCCAGCCATTCCATCACGTCATTGACGTCACGCAGAGGCTCGGTAATGGTCTGACTCATTGCCCTGGTCATGTTGTGAATTTCCGGAGAAACCATTTTGTTGTCAAGAACCGCATTGAGGGAACTTACCAGTCTGGCCATAGGCACGCTGCGATGATTGATTTCATTAAAATCCGGAGTCTCTTTTCTGCGGGATCTGTTTTTAACCTTCCGGCCTGAAGCAAAAAGATTTCTGATTCTGGCAAAGAATGACTTCCCTGCAGGTTTTTCACTCTCTTTCGCATCATGCTCAGAATATTCATCTGATTCACTCAGGGTATAACCATCATTCTGCTCGAAAGATGATGACGCCGTCGCTCCGGCATCTGAGAATGAAACACTGTCTGATGTCTCTGAATCTTTATTATCGGAAACATAGTCCGTCGTCACATCGGCTGAGACAGTTTCCTCATGCACTGCTTCCTCAATCTGATTTGAGGTAACATGTTCATATTCAGGCATGAAATCATCAGCACCGGCATCCACGATCTCAATTCTGTCGGTAACCTTCTCAGCTTCAACAGGTTCCCTGTTATTCTTTACCCAGGAATAACCGCCTGTCCCGCCGGTTCCCCAGCTGCCGCTTACGTCGTTCCTTCTGCCGTCGTTTCTTTCCGGCTCGATTCTTTCCTGTCCGGCCGCAGTCATCAGGCCGTCAGTTTCAGCTGCACCGTACCTGTCTTCCGCAACGGTTTCAGCAACCTTAAATTCCTCTCCGGAAGACATTTCATTACCGCTGTTATCGTTCAGGATGAAATCAGCCCCGTCATGAGACTGCTCCTCTGCGGTTACAGTTGCTTCATCACGAGCATTACCGGCTTCACTCACAAGGCTGTCCGATGCATCAGAAGCATCGGTTTCTTCAGGAGTGCTGAAACCTGACTCAGGTTCTTCAGCAGGCTTTTCCTGTTCACCCGCAACTGTCTCCTGATCAGGATAAACTGTTATATTATCCTGACGGACGGACTCAGCCATTCTTATAAGAACCTGCTGTTCCCTGTTAAGCTCATCAAGATATTCATCCGCTTCATCGTTTTCATCCTGAAAAACAGCAGAAACCGGAGATGTAATGCCGTCAGTGTTTTCCTTAACGACAGACTCTTCAGACGTTTCTGTTTCTCCTGCAGAATCATTCCCCGCCTCTTCGGCCTTCTGAACCGGTTCATCACAGGCTGCGGATTCCTTATCTTCAGAATTTTCATTTTCGGTATTCTCCCTGGCGATGGCTTCACTTAATGAATTCTCGTCAGAAAAAATTCTCATTTCGTCCGTAGTTATGCCGGTACCGGTTAAATCAAGTCCTGACTCGCCGTCGGATACCGGGGTATCGGTCAGGTGACGTTCAGGATTTTCTGATGAGTCATCTGGTTCTGAACCTGCAGCCGGCTGAGAAGCCGTATTTTCGGAATTTATGTATTCAACGTCATTTGCCACCTTCTGAATCAGCTCGTTAACCCTGCGGCTGAGACTTGCATTCTGAGGTGTATCCTGTGATCTGTCTTTCTCGTTACCGCTCAGCTTTTCGCACTGAGCCCTGAATGAATTGAATTCTCCGATGAGATCGATATTCATCTGCGGACGCTGCGCATCGGTGCCATCACCGGCCTGTGAAGCTTCACCGCTTCCGGGAAACAGAACCTTTCTGGAAACATCATCCGCCATGCTTCTTGAAAAATCGTATCTTGACAGGAGTTCTTCATCATACAGACCGGACATGCCTGTATGTGAATTCTCGCGAAAGAATTTTCTTATTTCATCTTCCGTCAGTCTGTCGGCATCAAAAGTGTCATCCTTTCCGGGAAGATCGGCATCAACTATTTCCCCGTTACCTTCACCGTTTATCAGATTGGCCGACTGAGCGATGGAGGCGGCCCTGCGGATAAGATTATCCACTCTTCTGGCTATGGCCTCGCTTTCCTCATCCTGATATTTTTCCTCTGACGCAAAAAGACCTAGCTTTCCGGTATCTTCAGGTATTTCATCCACGGCATCACGAATGAAATTACGGAGTTCCTGTTCTCTTGCAGCCTGATAAAGAGCGGCTCTGTTATGTGAAATAAGATAGAGAACATTGGGCTGATGTGCCATGATGAATTCAATAACCGCTATGAACAGTCTGCTGAATATCACCTTTCCCTTCACGGTGAGAGAATCATGAGGAACGGAGATATGAAGTTTTTCCAGTCTCTTGACCAGAGCCGGGGTTATGTTGTCAGCAGTAAGAATATTGGCTACGAGTTCACAGAGATAATGCATCAGAGCCATGCCGGGAGCATTGTTTTCCCTGAAAACTCTTGGCAGTGTGGTGCACAGGCTGAAAAACTCATCAGTTGCCGCGTAGCTTTTAACCACATGAAAACGGCTAGTCAGGGTATTTGAAAGGAGCTCCACCAGTTCAGAATCGGTGCCTATCAGATCCTTTATCAGGGTAATATAGGTAAAATCATCCGTTCCCGCCGCGGCAGCAAGAGCCGAAACAGGATCTGCAGCCAGAGCGGCAACATAACGCTGAACGCTTTCCTGAGATGCAGCAAGTTCTGCAGGAAGCAGCGGATAATCCTTGGTAAGCGAACTTAAAAAAGCATAAGAGGCGCTTACGTTAATCACCTTTCTGCTGTTTTCAGACAGAACGTCGTATACCTCTTTTTCGCTGAGACTTCCCTGCCCGGAATCACCGGAACCGGCAACTGTTTCCGCCCTGTCCTCCGTAATTTCTGTACTGTTCTTTTTTAAATCTTCTCTCAACATAACCGGCCGTTACGAATTTATATTATTTCCATAACACACTCATGACCAGCAGGTCACGGATTCATATTCTGGTTTTATGGCTTATTTTATTATCTTTTTATGGCAGGCAGCCCTCTGTGAAAAAAACGGACTGCCGAAAAATACTGTACCGTATTTCCGCATTTGTCTGCGGACCGTGTCGGAGGCCGCACCGTTTTACCGTCCCGGACACACAATCGGCTGCTCAGATTTTAACATCACTCTGAAAACAAACATCTTTTTAAATGTTTATTGTGAGGTAATTTAAGACTGACCGCACACTCTCATCAATCATGCCTAGAAGAGAGACCTGATGAAATCCCCCATTCTGTCATCGCTTTCCGTTTCAGTGTTGCAGTATCTTACGTCCTCTTCGTTTATCATATCCTCTCTTACAGGAAGCAGTACGAATCTGGAAACGTCGGTGCAGGTTTCAGGATCCATTATGTAGCTGTCGGCTCCCTCCAGACTGAAGTACGCGTCTGCAATGCCTTCAGGAATGGCAGTTACCAGAGAATGAACTCCTCTGATGCTTAAGAATCTGTCATAAACCGGAAGAGCACCTGTGGCTCCCGTAAGATTGGTTTTGGTGTTGTCATCATTACCTACCCATACGGTTACCAGCTCATCATTATCAAAACCGCTGAACCATGAATCGATGCCGTCATTTGAAGTACCAGTCTTCCCTGCTATAACCGCATTGTACTTTTTCAGGGATCTGGCGGTACCGAATGAGGTTACATTGGTCATACCGTAGATGGTCAGATAAGCGTCGCGGGGATCCAGCACCTGAACCTTGTCGGCCTGACTCTCGCGGTCGTATATGATGTCACTGCCGCGACGAACCACTCTGATCGCCGACAGCTGTCTGTAGGCACCTTCGGTCGCAATGGTGGCGTACATCTGGTTCACCTCTATCGGAGTCAGGGCGAAACTGCCCAGCAGAGTACTCGGAACGGCGTCTATTTCCTGTTCGATTCCTAGCCTGTGAATGGTATCGACCACCTTCTGTACTCCGACATTCATACCCACTCTTACCATTGGCACGTTAAGCGACTTGGCGAAGCCCTGATAAAGAGGAATCCACCCGCTGTAGGTACCGCTGAAGTTCTTCGGGCTCCAGTTCTGACCGTTGCGCATTTTTACGGTTACCGGAGCATCATGAACCATACTGCCGAGATGCCAGCCGTTACTGAACGCCGTCAGATAGGCGGCGGGCTTGACCAGGGAACCGACCTGACGGCGGGCCTTGGTTACACGGTTCATCCCCTGGAACTGCGGATCACTGCTGCCTACCACGGCAAGAATGTCACCGGTTCTCCAGTTGGAAACCACTACCGCACTTTCAAGCTTTTTGGTTCTCTTGGCATTGAGTCTGCCAAGTTCTTCCTTAACAGCGGTGTTGGCGGCAAGCTGCACCTGTGGATCAAGACTGGTAAAAATCACCAGTCCGTTGCTGTCGAGATAGTCATCACCGAGCTTTTTCTTCAGCTCATCCTTAAGAATACTGATGTATCCGGGTACCTTGATGATGGAAAAATTCTTGTCCTTGTCAACAATTCCCAGCGGTTTGGCGACGTAGTACTCATACTGTTTGTCAGTAAGCTTTCCAGCCTGCTTCATCAGGCTGAGCACCAGATTTCTTCTTTTTAGTGCGGCTTCAGGATGTCTGCGCGGATCATACTGGGAAGGACCTTTAACCATGCCTACAAGCAGAGCTACCTGATGCCAGTCCAGTTCGCTTACGGGAATCCCGAAATAGAAGTATGAGGCCAGACCGAAGCCGTAGATGTCCTTATTGGAATGCCCGAGATAGATTTCATTCAGATACATTTCCAGAATCTGGGATTTTTCATATCTGGCATCAACGATAATGGACATGAAAAGCTCTCTTACCTTTCGGTCAAGAGTCTTGTTGCTGCTTAAAAAGTAATTCTTAACCAGCTGCTGTGAGATGGTACTGCCGCCCTGAACCTTGCGACCGGCCCTGATGTTCACGAATATCGCTCTGAGAATCCCCTTGACGCTGATGCCGTGGTGACTGTAGAAATCCCTGTCTTCCACGTATATAAGAGTATCAATGAGTTTCTGCGGCACGTCATCGATGCTTATCAGCAGACGATCTTCCTCTCCGCTTGAGGAAAGACGTTCCAGAAGCACCGGATCCAGCTGAATGATATCAATGTTCTCACCTGTTGCCGCATCGGAAATGGAACTGATTCTGCTGTTTTTGAAAACTATGTGAATGGGACGGGATTCTTCCGGTCCGTAGGAGAAATTGAATGGTCTTCTGATAATGACCATATGCTCCTTGTTTCTGCTGGTTCCGTATTCCCCCGGATTTGCAGGATTGCTCACCTTGCGGTATTTCAAAAGGGTAAGTTCGTGTTCAAGCTGATCGAAGGTAATCTTCTGCTCCACAGTGAGCTCCAGCGGTCTGCTGTATACCACTGCGGGAGTTTTCCATTTCTGTTCCGCATCCAGACTGCTGCTTGAAATCACGACATAATAGTATGCACAGAGAATTGCGAAAATTACAGCAAGTACAAGTCCGAGCTTAAAACCCAGAGCTATCAGTTTACCGATAAATGATTTACTCATGTTTCCTTACACCACTGTTTCGGGAAAGTGCCATCCGCACCGTTCCGAAATTGCTGCTGAAACCCGGCCGTTCCATCCGTTGTCAGATTTCAGAAGTTCTGTTTCGTAAAATCATACTTCCATGTAAATGCTTTGCTTCAGCAGAAGCCTATCCCGCCGCACGCGTCCGGGAACCTTCCGAATATCTGCAGTCCGGACACCGTGACTGCAGTGCTGAACCGGGTAAAAATCAATCCTTAATCATTACCCGAAAAATCCTTACAGGTCTCCCCGGCGGAACTGAACTCCGCCGGGGATAAAAAATCAGGTCACATTATATCATTTATGTAAAATTTGTTTACAAAATTAACAGGCTCGCCTCCGGTCGTCCTCGAACCGTCATAAATGATGAATCACTGCCGAAAGACGATGCAGAATGACAATATCCGGCAGATAAAAATTTTTCTAAAACATAACCTGCGTTCAAGTAATAAACATCTGTTTATGCAACATTTGACAAAGATCTATTTTTTTATAAAAAAACATTCAGATATGCATCAAAATGAAAAAAAATAAAGTAATGGTTACCTGCTTTTCCTATAATACGGGATTTGAAAATTACGTTTATGTTGCTTTAAGTGACTGAAAAAACGCCTGTATCATATTTATGGAAAATAAATTGACATAAATCTTTGAATATATCCGACGAGTAATGTATATTCTAAAGAATTTATGTTGGTATGACTTGGGTACATTTATATCCGTGCTGTTTTCCATACGGTTAATTAAAAAGACGGACAATTCAGCACTGATACATCTGCCTTGTGCCTGGAGCAAAGGTATATACATTTTAGGAGAAAGACTATGAGCGACAACAAGAATGATTTAATTGAGCTGAGTCCTCTGGCCATTGCCGGCTTAAAGCCTTATGAAGTGCAGCCCGGCGAAGAATATATGAACGATAAGCAAAAAGCTCATTTCCGCAAGATTCTGGAAAGCTGGCGCGATCAATTGATGAATGAGGTTTCAAACACCGTTGATCACATGAACGATGAAACCACCAACTTCCCTGACGATATCGACCGTGCTGCCCAGGAAGAAGAATTCTCTCTTGAATTAAGAATCAGAGACAGAGAAAGAAAGCTTATCAAGAAGATTGAAAAGACTATCCGCAAGCTTGACTCTGACGATTACGGTTACTGCGACGACTGTGGCGAAGAAATCGGCATTAAGCGTCTTGAAGCCCGCCCTACCGCCGATCTCTGCATCAACTGCAAGCACATCGCTGAAATCAAGGAAAAGCAGGGCGCAAAATAATATATGTCCCCTTATCACGGGCGTTTTGCTCCTTCACCGAGTGGCAGGCTGCACTTTGGTTCACTGGTTGCCGCCACCGGTAGTTATCTTCGTGCCAGAAGCCTTAACGGCTTCTGGCATCTTCGTATTGAAGACATCGACACCACCAGATGCAGACAGGAACACAGTGACAGCATCCTGAGGGATCTTGAACTCCTGGGCTTTGAACATGACGGTCCCGTACTGTATCAGACCGAAAGACTTGATTTTTACAGGGAATGTCTCGACAGGCTCACGGAAAATCATCAGACCTATTACTGCAACTGCACCAGAGCCGACATCCGCAGAATGGGAGGAGTCTACAACGGTCACTGCAGAAATCTGAACCTTCCCGATGCCGTGAACCACAGCGTGCGTCTCAAAAACACCACCTATGTTTCCGAATACCGTGATGAAATCCGGGGAACGGTAAAAAATCCGACATCAGACATTCCCGACATTGTCCTCCGCCGCCGTGACGGTCTCTATGCCTACAATCTTGTCTGCATACTTGATGATCTTGATACCGGCATAACGGAAGTGGTCAGAGGCTCGGATCTGCTCTATGACACCTTCGCCCAGATATCCTTCATAAAGGAGCTGAAGGGAAATGTGCCTGCATACGCGCATCTTCCTCTGGCCATGGAAGATCCTGAACACAAATACTCCAAACAGAATCATGCCGCTCCGATTGACATGGCACATGCGTCAGAGCTTCTGGTAAAGGCCGTAAAATTCTTGGGACAGGACATTCCTGATGAATTTGTGCATGAAAAACCGGCCAACATTTTAAAATATGCCGTAAGCACATTCTCTCTTGAAAAAATCTCTCCGGACAGCCGAATAGTCTGAACAGTCCTCTAACCGTCAGTAATCAGTTCCATTACACCAAAAAAAAGCCCCGGAATTTCATGCCGAAACTCCGGGGGCGTGCCTGTCATGACAGGCACATGCATGCGTCGGTAATTACTTTTTAACGTTGAAGAGGAAGGTAATTACGTCACCGTCCTGAACAACATAGTCCTTACCTTCAGCTCTCATCTTGCCTGCTTCCTTGGCACCGGCTTCACCGTTGTAGGTGATATAGTCGTCATAGCTGATGGTATTGGCTCTGATGAAGCCCTTTTCAAAGTCGGTGTGAATCTTACCTGCCGCCTTAGGAGCGGTAGCACCTACAGGAATTGTCCATGCACGTACTTCCTTTTCACCAGCGGTGAAGTAGGTATGAAGCTTGAGAAGCTTGTAGCCTGCTCTGATTACACGGTTAAGACCCGGTTCTTCAAGGCCGAGGCTTTCAAGGAATTCCTGACGTTCATCGTCTTCCATTGAAGCGAGGTCTGATTCAACAGCCGCACATACAGGAACAACAACAGCGCCTTCCTTGTCTGCGATAGCCTGAACTTCGTCAAGGTACTTGTTGTTGGTAAAGCCGTCTTCAGCTACGTTTGCAATGTACATTGTAGGCTTCAGGGTAAGGAAGTTGCATTCACGGATTAAGGCCTTTTCCTCATCGGTAAGGTCAAGGGTCAGCAGCTTCTTGCAGTCATTGAGTACAGGAAGACATTTTTCGAGAACCTTTAAGGAAGCCTGGGCATCCTTGTCACCGCCCTTTGCCTTCTTCTCAAGACGATGAATTGCCTTTTCACAGGTATCAAGGTCAGCAAGGGCAAGTTCGGTATTGATGACTTCAATATCTTCTGAAGGATTAATCTTACCGCTTACGTGAATGATGTTCGGATCTTCAAAGCAGCGGACAACATGAGCAATGGCGTCGGTTTCCTTGATGTTCATAAGGAACTTGTTACCTAAACCTTCACCGTTTGACGCACCCTTTACCAGACCGGCGATATCAACGAATTCCATTGCTGTCGGAACAATCTTTAAAGGCTTGTCGATTTTTGCCAGTGCATTGAGTCTCGGATCCGGTACAGGAACTACACCGGTATTTGGTTCAATTGTACAGAACGGAAAATTTGCAGCTTCAATACCAGCCTTGGTTAATGCATTAAACAGTGTTGATTTACCAACGTTAGGTAAACCTACAATACCACAATTAAACCCCATTTATATATACTCCTAAAATTAACGAACTGCCTTGAAGCCATTCAGCTGATTGGTGGCTTTGGCAATATTCTGGGTAAACAGCACACCGATTGAATCCAGAGCAGCCTTCTGAGCCCGTTCTATCAGCTCAGCCTCTGCCTTCGGCGGTTTGCCCAGTACAAAATTAATCATTTCCGCTTTGGTGGCGGGCTTGCCTATACCAATGCGTAATCTGTGAAAATTCTGACAGTTTCCCAGACAGGCGATAATGCTCTTGAGACCGTTGTGACCTCCAGGACCGCCGCCCAGTTTGAACTTTGCCACTCCCGGAGGAATATCCAGCTCATCATGAATAACCAGAATCTCTTCAGGCTTGATTTTGAAGAAATTGGCCAGAGGACCGATACAGTCCCCGCTTTTATTCATGTAGGTAGTCGGGAAAACCAGTCTTACTTCCTGACCTTCAATCATTCCGCGGCCGATTTCACCGTTATACTTGCTGTCAGGTCTGATGCTTATACCGTATTTATCGGCAATCATATTCAGCACGTCAACACCCATGTTGTGTCTGCTGTGCGCATATTCATTGCCAGGATTACCAAGTCCGGCAATCAATCTAATAGTCATGGAATCCTCTGAAAAAACAGGCATAGTCAGTTAATGATCATGCCTGTAAACAAATGAAAAAGCCGAATTATCAGCCTAACTGTACCGGAATGTCCTTACTGGTACGAACGATATCATTCTTTTCGTTAAGGTATACGAGACTTGGCTTGTGATCCTTAACTTCACTCTCATCAAAAATACCGTAGGCACAGATAATAACCTTATCACCGACGGCTGCCATTCTGGCTGCAGCGCCGTTTAAGGAAATCACCTTTGAGCCTCTTTCGGCAGCGATTGCATAGGTATGAAATCTGGCGCCGTTTTCTACAACATAGATATCAATCTGTTCATGCTCTGCAATGCCGGCAGCATCTAAAAGATCCAAATCAATGCCGCAGGAACCTTCGTAGTTTAATACGGAGTGAGTAACCCTGGCCTGATGAAGCTTACCTCTGAGTAAAATCCTTTGCATTTTGTTACCTTACCTTATGCATGGAAAAATGATATTTTTACTAAATAGACTCCCTGCTGATACAGCATCAAATCATTTAATAAAAACATCACACTTCAATATTTATCGATTATAAAAAAAGCACATTCATGGAAAACACCTGTTTTTCCGCCTTAACCTGAGCGTTTTAAGGTTATCTGTCCCCTGAAAACAAAACGGAATTTTCCAAAATTGTGCACATTATATATTAATCGACACTTATAAACAGCTAAAAATTGATTTTTTGACAAATTAAAAAATCATTTTTCCCCTGTTCACGGATATGACAGTCAAAACCGGCCGGAGGTTCATGCTCTTTAAGAACTTCAGCGGGACTCCGATATAAAAATTTTCTAATTCTCATGATAAACTTAAAAGTTTTTATTACCAATTCTTGAAAATAAACTGAGATATAAGCCAAAATGACCATGTCTGTATTATTAACTATTTTCAGACCGGTTTACATGCATAAAACCTGCAGTGAAAGATCAGACTTTTTTAATTCAATGTTAAGAGGACTAATATGGGCAAGTTTGTTATCAGGGAAACCAAAACAGGTGTCAAATTTGATTTGAAAGCCACCAACGGTGAAGTTATTCTTACATCTGAAGTTTATTCAGGAGAAGCAGCCTGCAAAAAGGGCATCGAAAGCGTAAAGAAGAACGCTCCTGCGGCCGCCGTTGAAAATCAGACCGTTGAAGGTTATACCGTTCAGAAGCATCCTAAATTTGAAATCTATGCCGACAAAGCCGGTGAATTCCGTTTCAGACTGAAGGCAACCAACGGTGAAATCATCGGGGTAAGTGAAGGCTACAAAGCCCTTAAGAGTGCGGAAAACGGCATTGCCAGTGTTCAGAAGAACGCACCTGATGCCGAAGTCGTTAAAGAATAATAAAGCTGAGTAATCTCAAAACTCACAATACTGATTATCATTTATTATGAACAGAAAAGCCGGAACCTGAAAAACAGGTACCGGCTTTTTCAGTTACGATATCCAACCGTTAGATCTGTCTGTCTACAACCAGATTGTCAATCAGACGAACCTTGCCGAGATATGCGGAAGCAAGAATAACCACCTTCTTTGAACCGGCGATTTCCGGATTAAGAGTCAGAGCGTCAACAACTGTAATGTCATCGGTTCTGAATCCCTTGTTGTCCAGAAGGTTGCAGGTTTCGTCAACCAGCCTGTTAACTTCATCGAGTGTTTTGGCGGTAACCAGCTTTTCAGCCAGAGCCTTAAGAGACTTGTTAAGAAGCGGAGCAATGGATCTTTCTGCCTGATTGAGAAGATTGTTGCGTGATGAATAGGCGAGACCGTCTTCGTAACGAACGATAGGTACTTCCACAATCTTCAGCTGGAAATTGAGATCCCTTACCATTTCCTTGATTAAGGCAACCTGCTGATAGTCCTTGAGACCGAAACATGCGAAATCAGGCTGAACAATATTGAAGAGCTTGCTCACAACTGTGGCAACACCTCTGAAATGACCTGGTCTTAAAGCACCTTCGAGACTGTTGCATAAATCAGGTACTTCAATATATGACTGGAAGTTAAGTCCCTGAGGATACATGATTTCGGGAGTTGGAGTGAATACGGCGTCAACACCCGCCTTTTCCAGAAGAGCAAGGTCGTTTTCAAGGGTACGCGGATAGCTTTTCAGATCCTCAGCCCTGTCGAACTGCATAGGGTTAACGAATACGCTTACCACTACCCTGTCAGCAACTTTTTTGGCTTCTTCAACAAGAGCGAGATGCCCGCAGTGAAGATTACCCATGGTAGGAACCAGAGCAATGGTCTTAAGTTCCTTCTTAAAGCCTACAACTATATCTCTTATTTCTGTAATACTGTTAGCAACTTTCATAAAGCACTTCTTTTTTTGTATTTTCCGTTCAACAAAAATTTACGGGGCTTTTGACCTGATGTCCCGTCTTATTTAAAACTCTGTTCGTCTGCAGGATACTGACCTGATTCAACCATTGAAATATAAAGTTTTACCGCATCGGTTACATTACCGGTTTCCTTAAGGAAGTTAAAGGCGAACTTAGGAGTGTGTCCCACGGTAAATCCAAGAGCGTCATGCATTACCAGAACCTGACCGTCCGTCTGGTTACCGGCACCGATGCCGATTACCGGAATGCTGAGTTCTGAAGTGATTCTGGCTGCAAGATCCTTTGGCACGCATTCAAGTACAATCATTGAAGCACCTGCATCAGCCACGGCAAAACAGTCATCAATCAGACGCTGCGCCGCATCACCTCTTCCCTGAACCTTGTATCCGCCGAAGACATTCACTGACTGCGGGGTAAGACCGAGGTGACCGCATACGGGAACACCGTTATTGACCAGTGTGCGGATGCCGTCCTTAAGGAAAGCGCCGCCTTCAATCTTCACCACATTGGCACCGGCACGCATAAGTTTTGCGGCATTGGCGCACATTGAGGCGGTATCACAGCAGGTCATGAAAGGCATGTCCGCAAGTATAAGGGCATTTGTAACACCGCGTCTTACGCAGGCGGTGTGATAGGCCATGTCATCAATGGTAACGGCCACTGTACTGTCACGTCCCTGAATGGTCATTCCCAGTGAATCACCGATAAGAATCGCACTGATACCGGCCTCATCAAATATACGAGCAAAAGTTGCATCATATGCAGTGATGGTTGCGAATTTCTTGTGTTCATCCTTGAGCTTCTTCAAGGTTGAAACCGTAATACTCATAAAAGCCTCCGTATCAGTTTTTCATTTAGAAACAACTGCAGAACATATACGATTCTGAAAATATTGAACAATAACCGACCCGTGCCGGTTAACGACGCTAAATTATAGCACAGCTGACCGCACAAAAAATCACAGAATTACGCAGAAAACTTTTTAATCGTCAAAGATTATAGCAGGTTATAGTCCCATCCTATATTTGAACCAGGCCTTCAGGGCTCTCTGTTCAGGATGAAGATTCCTGCCGTATCTCTTGTTTTCCATATGAGACAGGCGTCTGATGGCCTTCATGTCAATTTCCGGCAGTTCAGGTACGGTATCCTTAAGCCTTCTGTTTTCGGAATGAGTAAACTCAGGATCAATTTCCAGCAGAGGAATAACCACGAAAGCCCTGTTCAGAATTTCAGGATGAGGAACCTTCAGCTCGTCATCATTAAAGCTCCGATCTCCGTAATAGAGAATATCCAGATCCATGGTTCTCTCGCCCCAGTGGCGCAGTCTGAGTCTGTGATGCCTGTTTTCAATATCAAACAGCATGTGCAGCAGCTCATGCGCCTCTCTGGTTGTTTCCAGCTCAACAACGGCATTTATGAAATAATTCTGATCCTGAGGACCTACAGGTCTGGTACTGTACAGAGAACTGCAGGCAGTCACCCTGGTATCAGGAAGTTCATTCAGTTCTTTCAGAGCATCAACCATATGCTGCTTGGAATTACCGAGATTTGATCCCATTCCGACATAAACTTTTACTGCTTCACTCATGTATACGTTATACCCCGTTTTTTGTTGTTATCACCTGCCGGCATCTCATGAGGCCGAAGTGAAATTTTTAATAAGGTTCATGACCTGAGTGAAGTCATGAACGCGTGCGTTTCAGTATACTCTACAACGTGTTCCATATAACAAAACTGATTTGTATTTTCTCAACCTCAGTCAAATTATTCAACAATTGGAACAGGAAAGTACCTGATCGTTAAACATTCAGGATTCTACATCCAGTCTATTGCAGACGGTTTTCTTCCTTTTGATTTTTCAGCTTTTTTCTTTGAGCTTCTTGTTCTGGCCTTCTCACCTTTGGATTTTCTGCGGGATTTCTTCTGTTCCTTTTTAAGGGCCTTTTCCCTTTCAACGGCTTTGGCCATTTCCTTGGCTCGTCTGCTGTTTTTGATTTCCATTTCCTCTATGGCCCGATCAATGTCGGCTTCAGCATTCCTGCCGCCGGATCCGGATTTTCCCCTGCTCCTGCGACGCAGAACGGCCAGTGCGCTCTGAACCTCATAATCCTCCTGCCAGCTGTCACAGGCCTCCTGCAGAGAGTCATCCATGAATGCACGCAGACGCATGAAATCCACGGCGGCTCTGAAGAACTTGTTGGCCAGAACATGATCCGCATTGTCGGCCCCGTCAAGACCACTGTCAAGGTCAGCCTGAAGTCTCCATATTTCCATAATGATTTCCTGAACCATGTTAGGGAAATTGGTAATGGACATCTGTGATGCGATAACCTTTGCTCCAATCAGATCGATCAGAGAACGTTCGGATGAATGCACGAAACCAGGTGCGGTACGCAGCTTGTTCAGCATGCTGTTTACCAGAGGCCAGAGAAGCACTGCATAAAGGAATGCCGGCATGTTCGGTTTACCCTGTCGGTGACGCATGTCGGAACGCTTGAGTGATTCACCGATGAAACCGTTGAAATAATCACTGTTGAACACCACGCCGTGTTCGGTAAGGAACAGCTTCATGATTCCGCTTTCCATCAGAATCTTAAAACTCCTGTAACCATAGCCGGACAGGAAAAACTTGTTCACTTCTTCAAACAGTCTGCTGCTGTTAATATTTCTGATAAGAGAGAAATTTCCCTCAAACCCCTTCATGGTGCGATCGGTAATTCTGAATCCGAGCTTGGCGGCAAAACGGTAGGCTCTGATGATTCTCGCGGGATCCTCATGAATGCGAACCTGCGGATCCCCTATCATATCTATGTTTCCCTTGAGAATATCGTAGTATCCGCCATGGAAATCGTAAATCACGTGGCTCTTCGGAGAATAGTACAGGGCGTTTATACTGTAATCCCTGCGCTTTGAATCTTCTTCAATGCTGTCACCGTAGCTGTTGTCCCTGGTGAGCATACCGGTATCTCCGGCGCTTACCCTGCCGGAATCATTTTCCTCGTTGGATCTGAAGGTGGCCACTTCAATGATGACCTGGGAATCCCTCTGGCCGAACACGCAGTGAACAATCTTGAAACGTCTGCCGATGATTCTTCTCTGACAGTTTTTCACAACCTTGCAGATCTGATTCGGTGTGGCGTTGGTGGTAACGTCAAAATCCTTCGGTTCCTCACCGATAATGAGATCTCTTACTCCGCCGCCTACTATATAAGCCTTGAAGCCGGCCCTGTTCAGCTGGGAAACCACGCTGATGGCTTCAGGAAGAATGGCATTGTTGTCAATAAAATGAGCCTGAATCTGATACAGACATGAACCGTCCCTTAAAGCCACATCCTTTCTCTTTTTTGATTCGGCAACAACATCATAGGCATCAGCAACTAAAGACTGACTGACTTTGATTTTACTCAAAATAAACCCCTGTAAATAATTCAAAAAAAAAAACAAAAAGACGGAATTTAAGTGACGCGATTACGTAATCACGAAGAATAGAGACAGACAGCTGAACCGCCGGTTACCGCGGTCTGTGAATAACAGACGTGGCTGTTCACAGATAAAAAACGAGGCTTTTACGGCACCTGCTGTTCAGATTTATATCAGACTCATAAAAAAGCAGACAAAGGACAGATGATTCCATCCACCGAAACCGCGGGGACGATACCATTCTGAAAAAGCCGTTATTCCCGTCACCGCCCCGGAACATCTTCCGAAACATGAAAGTCTGCTCACGTTTTAGGCATATACACATGCACAGCGGTACAGAGCTTTCATCAAGACGGGAAAAAAGAGTCTGTTAAGGCCGGATTTAACAACAGCCGTAGGATTCGCATAAGCAAACTTGATAATGTCAGAACATTAACTTTTATATTCTCGTGAAAGTATAAAAGTTAACTTTCTTTTATCCTGCCTGCTGAATGTTTTACTGCGGCTGCAGCCAATCAGTCACCATCTGACTAAAATTCCGTCCGAACGGACAATACCCGTTCGCAAAAAACACGCTCATTCTATCACAATTATTCAAAAAGTAACCTTATTCATACCTTATACATGCAGGTCACAGTCATGTCACTGCCGGATACTTTTGACAAAACATCCGACACCGTCGGCATTTTCGGGACTGTTCATGATAAAAAAAATAATTTTGTTAATCAGGCCGCCCCGGAATTCCGACGTACGCCATTAAGGTTCAGCTCATAATTTATCCAGTCAGAAATATGTCAGTATCGACTTCACGGAACACAAAATAATCAATATTTAAAAAAAACACCTAAAATCAGACAAAAAACAACCAAACTAACCTATTTTGTAAAAATTTAACAAAAAAGTATTGACGAACTGAGAATAAACTTGCATAATGCACCCACTTTTTAGTTAGGTGCTGACAGGCACAGCGAAGGATTAAATGGCTATGTAGCTCAGTTGGTTAGAGCATCGCACTCATAATGCGGGGGTCACCAGTTCGAATCTAGTCATAGCCACCACAATCAGTGATAGGGGTATCGTCAAGCGGTAAGACCCAGGGTTTTGATCCCTGTATGCGCTGGTTCGAATCCAGCTACCCCTGCCACCACAAAACTAAAAATGCATTAAGTTGGGGTATCGCCAAGTGGTAAGGCAGCGGATTCTGATTCCGCCATCCCAAGGTTCGAATCCTTGTACCCCAGCCATAATGGCTACGTAGCTCAGTTGGTTAGAGCATCGCACTCATAATGCGGGGGTCACTAGTTCGATTCTAGTCGTAGCTACCATCTCTTAAGTTGGGGTATCGCCAAGTGGTAAGGCAGCGGATTCTGATTCCGCCATCCCAAGGTTCGAATCCTTGTACCCCAGCCATTCACTTAAAATCCCTTTTATACAGACACGGACTCATCTTAATCGGTTTTACTGTTTATTCCATCAGCTTTATCGGCATTACACTGCCTCTCACTACCGTTTTAAATCTCTACCGTTCTCTGACAGCCGATAATCGTGAATCATCATTATCCTGCCGTTTAATCTTCCCGATACGGAATCACGGTGAACAGAGGAGGTCTTAAACACCCGCCATTAATATCAACGCTTTGACAATAAAGTATGGTAAAATACCCCCTCAAAAATGTTAGCCGGCGAATATTTCCGACTAACCATACCAATTTAGTAGTAATACTTTGATTTCCGGACCATCCATAACTGACATGAATAAATTTTTTATCCAGACATGGGGCTGTCAGATGAATGAATACGATTCATCACGCCTTATAGACCTAATGATTAACACCGGCTACGAACAGACCGAGGACATCACCGAAGCTGACGTGGTGATTCTGGTTACCTGCGCCATTCGTGAAAAGGCTCAGGACAAGGTGTTTAACCAGCTGTTCAGCTGGCAGCACAAAAAACAGTATAAGGAAGGCGCCGTCATCTGTGTCGGCGGCTGTGTAGCCTCCCAGGAGGGCGAAGCCGTTCTGAAGCGTGCTCCGATGGTAAGCGTCGTATTCGGACCGCAGACCATTCACCGTGTTCCGAACATGGTGGAAAAAGTTGTAAGCACCGGAGAAAGACTGGTGGATGTTTCCTTCCCTGAAGTGGAAAAGTTTGATTTTCTGCCCAGTCCGAAATCCCGCGGTCATGCCACTGCCTTCGTTACCATCATGGAAGGATGTTCAAACTTCTGCAGCTACTGCGTGGTTCCATACACCAGAGGTGCTGAATTCAGCAGAAATCTCAGGGAGATACTGGATGAAATCAGAACCCTTACAGCTCAGGGCGTAAAGGAAATTAATCTCATCGGACAGAACGTAAACTCGTACAACGGCAAAGATGAAGACGGAAACACCGTAACCTTTGCAGAGCTTCTGTACCACGTTGCCGGAATTGAAGGTGTGGAACGAATCAGATTCACCACCTCCAATCCTCATGATTTCACCGATGAGATAATTCAGGCCTTTGCAGATCTGCCTCAGATTGCCAATGCCATCCATCTTCCGGTTCAGAACGGTTCTGACAGAATACTCAAGGCCATGAACCGCAAGTATGACAGAAACAGATACATTGACGTGGTTACCCGTCTCAGACAGGTAAGACCCGATATCTACATCAGCACCGATTTTATCGTAGGTTTTCCGGGAGAAACCGATGAAGACTTCGAACAGACAATGGATCTGATTGAAACCGTAAAATTCGATCAGAGCTTCAGCTTCATCTATTCTCCAAGACCTAACACTCCTGCCGCCAAAATGGAAGACAAGACTCCGCTGATGACCAAAAAGGAAAGACTGTACCGTCTTCAGGCAGCCATCAACAACCAGGCCCAGCAGTACAGCCGCGAAATGCTCGGTTCAGTACAGAAAGTGCTGGTAGACGGTCTGTCAGTGCGCGATGCCGAGGAATTAAGCGGCAGAACCGACAACAACCGTACGGTAAACTTCAAGGGCAGTCCTGAACTTATCGGCAGTTTTGTTTACGTAAAGATAACGGATGTTCTCACCCACACCCTGCGAGGTGAGTTAATTGAAGAACAGTAATAATCAGAAAAATGAAAACATCATCTAACAACATGATTACTCTGAAGACCATTCTTGAACCGGTCAGCAGAGATCGTCTGGCAAGTCTGTGCGGACCGCTTGACGATAATTTAAAGCATATTGAACGCCGTCTCGGTGTGCAGATAAGTTACAGAAATGAGAATTTCAGCATTACCGGCACCGAACCGCGCGCCAAAGCCGCAACCAGACTCATTAATGAGCTGTACATTGAAACAGCCCCGGTAAGAGGCAGTAAGGTTCATGATCTTACTCCCGACGAAGTGCATCTTGCCATTTCCGAAGCCAGGGTTCTTGATGATGACTCGGAAGAAAACCAGTCTGCAATCTCAGAAGAGCTAAACGAACTCTACCAGAAGGCTGTTACCATCAAGACCAAGCGCGGTATCGTAAAGCCCCGTTCAGGCAACCAGACTGAATACATCTCCAATATTCTGTCTCATGACATCAGCTTCGGCATCGGACCTGCCGGTACCGGTAAAACCTACCTTGCCGTTGCAGCCGCCGTTGATGCTCTTGAAAAACAGGAAGTAAGACGTATTCTTCTCACCAGACCTGCCGTTGAGGCTGGCGAAAAACTCGGCTTCCTTCCTGGTGATCTGAATCAGAAGGTTGATCCGTATTTAAGACCTTTATATGACGCCCTTTTCGAAATGCTCGGTTTTGAAAAGGTGGAAAAGCTGATGGAACATCAGATCATTGAAGTTGCCCCTCTCGCATACATGCGCGGACGTACACTCAATGACTCCTTCATCATTCTTGATGAAAGCCAGAACACCACCATCGAACAGATGAAGATGTTCCTGACACGTATCGGTTTCAATTCCAGAGCGGTAATCACCGGGGACATCACCCAGATCGACCTGCCCCGCAACGTCAAGTCCGGTCTCAAGCACGCCATTGAGGTTTTAAGCGAAGTTGATGAAATCAGCTTCAACTTTTTCACCTCAAATGATGTTGTAAGACACCCTATCGTGGCTAAAATAGTCAGAGCCTACGAAAAGTTCGACATGATGCAGAAATCGGAAAAGACTGACAGAAGCGAAAAGGCCGCAAAGAATCCGGCCGGACAGTCTGCCGAAGCCGTAAATGAAACGGCCTCACAGACCGCAGACAATGACAGATAACGCATAAGCGGAGTTATTATGAGTACTGAAACCAATAAAGACGAAGAATATATCGAAGGTCCAATTTCCATAGATCTTCAGTATGCGGTGGAGGATCGCAGCAATCTTCCATCAATTGACAGTCTGCTTAAGTATGCGACTGCAGCCATTACCGGATTCAGACCGGAGGCGGAAATCACCATCCGCATCGTTGAACCTGATGAAAGCCATCAGCTGAATCTTGAATACCGCGGCAAGGATCGCCCTACCAACGTACTGTCATTCCCTGCAACCGAAGATGATGACGTATTCTTCTTCGATGATGAGGATGAGGAAGACGGAGACTTTGACGAGAGTCTTCAGGAAGATGAAACCGAAGCTGACGAATCCGCGGAAGAGGAATTCACCACTGACGTGGATCCTGAAGAACTGAAAAACGCCGAAGAGGACGACGAGGATGAACAGAATCCTTTCGACAGCCTTTACATCGGTGACCTGGTTATCTGCCGAGACGTGGTGGAAAGAGAAGCCAGAGAACAGAACAAGCCTCTTGAAGCCCACTGGGCCCATATGGTGGTACACGGATGTCTGCACCTTCTCGGCTTCGACCACATAGATGATGAGGAAGCTGAAGAAATGGAAGGTCATGAAACTGAAATCATGCTTTCCCTGGGTTTTGCAGATCCTTATCAGGAAGATGAATACTAACCTGTTCCTTTTCTGAAAAAATCGGCCGGTGCGACTTGACTGAATCGGCCGTTTTTTTACGCATAAAGTATTCTCAGATCCGTCTTTTCCGCAGAATATCGGGAATTACGGATATAAAAGATAATATTTAAATCAAAACTTTTGAAAAAAATATTAAACGCTGCCCCCATGCTGTTATATAATGGCGGAAGATTTATATTTCATACTACATGGAGCGGTTCAACCGAAATATATTTATATGAGTAGCGACGATAGCTATCCGCATTCGAAAAACAATCATCACAGACCGGAAAACTGGATAAACCGTATAGGACACATCATCAAGGGTGATCCTGCAGACAAGGAAGATCTGGCAGAAATCATTACCGATGCCGGCGAAAGAGAAATCATTGACGAAGATACCGAAGACATGCTCAAGGGCGTGTTTGAAATATCAGAACTCCGCGTAAGGGACATCATGATTCCGAGATCCCAGATGGTAACCATCAGCGCAGAATATTCAATTGACCGCGCGGCTTCAGAAATCATCAAATCAGGACATTCAAGATACCCGGTCATTCACGAGGACAAGGATCATATTGAAGGAATTCTTCTGGCAAAGGATCTTCTGAAATTCGTTGTCAATCAGGATAAGAATGCCAAGCTGACCGACATCATCCGTCCTGCCGTGGTGGTTCCGGAAAGCAAGCATGTTGACCGCCTGCTCAAGGAATTTCAGCAGTGCCGCTACCACATGGCCATTGTTGTTGATGAATACGGCGGAGTATCAGGACTTGTAACCATCGAGGACATACTTGAACTTATCGTCGGTGAAATCGAGGACGAATACGACAACGACGATGATGAACAGGATGAAATCGTACAGGTGAACGACAACACCTATCATATCGCCAGTCTGACTTCCATTGAAAACTTCAACAGAAAATTCAATACCTCCTACACTGATGACGAATATGACACCATAGGAGGCATGGTGATGCATGCCATCGGTCATCTCCCGGTCAAGGGTGAAACCGTGCACATTGACAATTTCGAATTCAAGATTCTGTCAACCGTAAGACATTCGACAAGTCTGCTGCAGCTCACCATTCATCCTGAAGAGGAAATCTGACGCACCTCCACTTTACATGACAGGATATCACCGGACAGCTGTGATATCCTGTTTTTTATCAGAACGGAATCAGCCGGCAGACTTTTTCCGTCTTGTACTAAACGCCCCCTGTCTATATAATACCGGAATACAGTAATGATAAAGATATATACAGATTTTTAGCGTTTTCAATATGTTTCACATAAACAGCAAATACAAGTTACTCACCGGATGCATTATCAGTGCCCTGGCCGGCTTTGTCACCACTCTGGGTTTTGCACCTGCAGACATGTGGTATTTAAGTCTTGCGGGGATTTTCAGTTTCGGATTTGTCTACGCAGGCAACACCACCCCCCGCCGTTCGGCACTGACTACCCTGATATTCTTCTTTGTCATGCACATGTGCGCGGTATCATGGCTCACCTCAGTCATGACCGGCTATGGAGAAATGTCATACGCGCTGGCTATTGGAGTTCTCATACTCTTCAGTCTCTACCTCTCCCTGTTTCCTACTCTTGCAGGTTATGCGGCCCACAGACTCTGCACCGGCATGCCGACCGTCCGCAATCTGGTTCTTTTCCCTTCCCTTATTGTCCTTGCTGAAATAATCAACAGCGTGCTGTTCACAGGCTTCGGATGGGATCTTCTCGGTTACACCCAGATTGATTCCTTCTTCAGTGCCTACGCTCCTCTAATCGGGGTTCAGGGCATGTCTCTGATTATGCTTATCGTAATCATGGGGGTCGTTTATGCATGCAGACGCAGATATATAGGTCATGCAGTCATCCCTACCGTTCTCATTATATTCGGGCTCAGCATGCAGAACTTTGAATATACCAGAGTGGGCAATCCCGTAAAGGCTGCTCTGATACAGGGAAACGTCAGCACTTCTGTTCACTGGAATCAGGATTCCGTATGGGAGGAACTGGAAATCTACATTCAGGAAATGCGTTCCAATCTCGATACCGAAATCATGGTATGGCCGGAATCAGCCATTCCGGATCTGGAAAACAACATGGAAAAGCTCAAGGTACTGAGCATGCTTGATTATGAAGCCAAATACAATAATATCGGGCTGATTACCGGCATTCAGTACTACGATGTGGCCAAACAGCAGTTTTTCAACAGCATGCTCGGTATCGGAGTCATTGATAAAAAGAAGGAACGTCAGTATACCTTCGGTGAAGGCAACAGATACTATAAACGCCATCTGGTTCCTATCGGCGAATTCGTGCCTTTTGAATGGCTCCTGAGACAGATGGGACCTATTTTCAACATGCCGATGAGCTCTTTTACCAGGGGCAGCGACGTTCAGGAAAACATCATGGTGCAGGATCTCAACGTGGCGTCCGCCATCTGTTATGAAATGGTATATAACAACGAGCTCAGGGATCAGGTGAATGAAAAGTCAAATCTCATCGTTACCGTAAGTAATGACGGATGGTTCAATTATACCGACGCGCCGATGCAGCACCTGTACATTGCAAGACTCAGAGCAAAGGAATTCGGCAAACCGGTTCTCAGAGCCACAAACAACGGTATCACTGCGGTTATTGATCATCAGGGAAACATCGTAAAAACCATCCCGGCAAATATCACTGCAACCCTGAGAGCTGAATTCAGACCTACATACGGTGAAACTCCGTTCTCACGCTTCGGTTCGTCATTCGTATATTTCTACATCGGACTGACACTGCTGCACACCGTTATTGCCAGACTGAGATACAGAAACATGATATCAAACAGACCTTCTCAGCAGATCTAGGCATTCCGGGCATCGTAAAAAAAGGCTGCATATCATAATGATACGCAGCCTTCCGTTTATTGGGAATAAGGGACGTAACCGTCCCTTATTTTTTCTTTAGAATTCAATCGGATTCAGCAGCTGAGGCATACCGTTACGGGTATTGAAATACTCGTCCAGAAGACTCTTGTTTACCTTATGATTATTCAGAAAAGCGGCGATGGCCGGTTTTACGTGAATAGGAGAATAACCTGTTGAATTCAGATCAGATTCATTAGTGGACAGTGGCTGATGAACTTCAATGTAAATACCGCCGTTAGGTTCCTCGGTTACCTTTACCGGTTCATTGATGAACTGAACTCTGGTATTAACCGGAACATTGTTGAACAGATATTCAATATCCGGATCACGCAGACGGATACATCCGTGGCTTACACGCAGACCGATACCGAAATCGGCATTGGTACCGTGAATGGCATACAGGCGTCCCACGTAAAGAGCGTAAAGTCCCATAGGATTGTCCTTGCCGGCAGGAACAACAGCAGGCAGAGGTTCACCCATGGCTGCATATTCGGCTCTGGTCTGAGCAGTCGGAGTCCAGGTAGGTCCGGCCTTCTTGCGTTCAACCTTGGTAATCCAGTCAACAGGAGTATCCTTGCCGAGCTGCCCGATACCTACCGGAAGCACGTCAACCACGCCGTCATGATAGTAATACAGTCTCATTTCAGCCGTGTTGACCACAATGCCTTCGTGCACGGTGTCTGGCAGAATAAGCTGCTGAGGAATAATAATGGTGCTGCCCGGCTTTGGTGAATAAGGATCCACTTTTGGATTGGCTTCAAGCATATTGCTGAAGCCCTGCTGATACTGTGCCGCAATGGCTTCAAGAGAGGTGTTGTTTCCGGGAACCCTGGTAACCAGAACTTCACCGACCAGACGACTGCCGTCCGCAGGAACCTTGTAGGTTACAGCCTGTGCATTAACACATGCGGCAGCAACCGCCATACCGATAAGAGATTTTAACAGTTTCATAAAAAACCTTATTTTAAACTGAGTTTTCTGATAATTCCCAGGCAGTTCAATACCACGCCTCTTAAGAAATTATCCATAACAGCAACCAGAGTAAATGATGAATTCTGCCCCTTTAAAGCTCTGATACGGGAGATATAAAGCTTATCTTCCTTCTTACCGAACTTCACCGGAGTGATTTCCTCATCATCCACAATTTCAACTCCCGGAGCAGCCGCGATGAGCTCCTTGAATTCATCCAGAGAGATGTCTTCCCTGAAGGAAATGTTGAGGCTCAGTGTGTGTCCGTAGAATACGGGAACAACCATGGAGGTCAGATTGATGACATCCGCGGTTTCTCCAAGCACCTGCTTCAGTTCGGCAATCACGTTGTTCTCATGAGTGGTGGTATCGTCATAATTGATGTCACCTACGGCTGTATGAACATTGAAGGCCATCTGGCTCGGGAAAATGCGGGGAGCAATATCTCTCATGTTGAACAGGGAAATTGACTCACGTGCAAGCTCGGCGGTACCGCTGTCACCCACTCCTGAAACAGATTCCATCATTACGGCACTGACCGAACTGATGTCAGCTCTTTCGGAAACAGGCTTGAGAATAAGTGAAAGCATGGTAGCTTCGGAACTCATTGGCACGATGTAATCGGCATCATATACGAAGTCGGTATCGGCATCTGCCAGACCGTCCACGAACAGTCTGCCATCATTGACGTTAACTTCACCGGCATCGACAACCACCAGACCGTTTTTTCTGGCCTGGGCTACCAGCCTGTCGGCTTCACTGTAGTTACCGGCGATCAGCAGAACCGTTGCGGTTTCAGGTTCGAAATCATCAACCCTGCGGATCTGATAATTCTTACCTCGGTAGCTGATGGCATCATAGTCTTCCGCCGTATATGACAGAGGAATGTAATCAGCAAGTTCAATACCTTCATCTTCCATTGACTCAATGAGAGCCTTACCTACATCAGTATCATAGCCTAACAGTGCAAGTTTAATTTCAGCCATTGTTTTTCCTCAAATAAAAACCAAACAAGGAGAATTGTGTGAGCATTATAACAAATCAGACCGTACATGACCTAACTGAGACAATTTAATTTAAAAAAATTAATGCCATTCCGTAATCTGAATGAGGAACATACCGTCATCACAATCACCGTAAAACGTAAAAAAAGCAGGTTCTTCACGGGAATTGTTGGGAATGTAAATATTGAAGAATGGGCAAAAGTATTCCATTATTTAAGTTACCACACAAAAACAAATAGAGATACCTTATGCCCCTTAAGACGTATGATACACAGATAAACTCAGGCTGCCAACCATTTACTTTTGATTCAACCAGCTCGACTCCAAAAACTTAAAATACGTTCCATCATTTGTAAGCAACCGACAGACGTCGGACGTGACATGTCCTTTCTGCAGAAAAAAGAAGGTATATGCACATGCCGGACACTCCACTGAAATTAAGGATTTTCCGGATCATCCCAAACACCGGCCAAGTCTGGTTTTTCACTATCACGGATACAAGTGTAGAGAATGCGGACAATATTTTACAGAAGACATACCTGAAAAGATTCCGCATGCCAAAATACATTGGAAAACAGTTAAGAAAATCCATCTGGGAATCATGGATGAATTTCTTAAAAAACGGAAAGAGGTACGCCTGCGTTCCGGATATAAACCGACATACCTTGCGGTTGATGAATTTGCTTACACAAAGCCTCCATTAACTTTTTATGATAACATTCCTTATCTGTTAACTTTACTCCGTAATTGGATTCTGTGCCTTCCACGATTTTAAATTCATTTCATCATGATTTGCTCTGACGTCTGGTCTTCAGGCAGACGCCGGAGCAAAGATAAAAAAATCATAGTTTCTTTTGAACAATGGCGACATATCTGTCACACACATCCTGAAAACGTTGCTGGGCCAGACTGATACGCTCATTAATTTCATTCATTCTGACTTTTGCTGCATGAATCATTCTTCTGGAATTTTCAATATGAGAAGGCAGGGTTATCAGACTGTCTGACTTCACGACGAATCAATTCAACACCTTCCGGAAACTTTTCAGACAAGAGCAAAGCAAACTGAGGATCCGCATAATGATAATCGCCCAAAATATGACTGATAAGTCTTTCGCTGAGAATCTTACGTTCTTCGCTTCCAGATATGACAGCATCAGGATGTAACAATACATATTCCAAAGGAATTTTTATGCGAAGACGGTCATGTCCAGCCACAATGAAATACCAGACATTATCGCTGTCATAGAAAAATAAAGAATCAACAAACCAGCCGAGCACACCGTCTTCCGAACTGCTGAAAGACAGTAAATTCTGACGGCAGTTCTCAGTCTCCGGCTCAGCATCAGTCTTTCCCAATTCCGTAATACCTTTTTCAGAAAACAGTTCTTCCACGGATTCAGGTGTGTTATATTTTTCCAGAAGGTCTGAGGCGATTTTTCGGCAACCGTCACCATAAGCATCGTAACCATACTGAACAGTACCGTTCTCAAGTTTTCTGGCAATTACAATGAATTCCATTATCCGTATTTTTCCTTTTGTCTGTACATCTATCCTGAAATCCGTAAGCCTATAATGTTCTTCAGGAATATTATCAATTTAGCAGAAATAAAGAGTAGGGATTCTAATGAGAAGCGTACACCTTGCCGTTACCTATCTACTATCTTCTTGGAAACTATGGCATCAGCACACAATAATATTAGTCTATCTGTTTTTTATATTTTGTATTCAGAAATGCGACCGTGTTATTTTTACAAATATTCCCACTCTTTTTAGCCAGTCAGTTTGAATTTTCAGATCGTGTCCGCATTTAACATAGTATTCTAAAAAAGGGGGGGTTCTATTGCTGACAAAAAAGCCTTCCGCATTTCCGTGCGGAAGGCTGTCAGATTAATAAGAAAGGTTACTTTTTCTTCCCTATGTCAAAAAGAATTGAGGCAACTTCATCATAGGTGTCCACATAGTTGAAGTTCACTCCTTCCCTTACATAGTCAGGAAGTTCGGCCACATCCTCCCTGTTGGCGTTTGGAACAATCAGATTGCTGATGCCGACGCGCTTGGCGGCGATAACCTTTTCCCTGATACCTCCGATGGCCAGGACATTACCGGTAAGAGAAAGCTCTCCGGTCATGGCGAAGTTTACCTTCGGAGCCCTGTTGAGAACCAGAGACAGAAGCGCACTGGCCATGGTGATGCCCGCGCTCGGTCCGTCCTTAGGTGTGGCGCCTTCAGGAACATGCAGGTGAATGTTGGCCTTTTCGAAATAATTGGCAGGCACGTCACTGCACAGACGGGCGAGATTTGACGCCACATAGCTTAAGGCGATCGATGCCGATTCCTTCATGACATTACCGAGATTACCGGTAAGACTGAAGCCCTTGGCATAGTGATCCACCAGTCTTGCCTCTACAGGCAGTGTGGCTCCTCCCACAGAGGTCCATGCCAGACCGGTAACAATGCCTACGCCGCTTAAGGTCTTTTCCCTTGCAAAAGGAGGAACACCCAGATAGCCGCGAACGTCGGAGGCTTTAACCACAATCTTTTCGCTTTCCTTTTCCACCAGTTTTATCACACCCTTGCGGATGATTTTGGCAATGCTCTTTTCCAGATTGCGCACGCCGGATTCACGGGCGTACTCATCAATGATTTTACGGACTGCGGTATCCTGGAATCTTATTTCCCTGTTTCTGATGCCTGATTTTTCAAGAGCCTTGGGTATCAGATGCTTCTTGGCGATTCTGAACTTCTCCTCGGCAAGATACCCTGACAGGGTTATGGCATCCATACGGTCAAGCAGAGCCGGAGGAATGGTGTCCAGGGAATTGGCTGTACAGATGAACAGGCATTTTGACAGATCAATCTTCACGTCAAGATAATGATCCCTGAAGCCGCAGTTCTGTTCCGGATCCAGAGTTTCCAGCAGTGCACTGCCGGGATCCCCCTGAGTGCTTATTCCCAGCTTGTCTATTTCATCCAGCAGAATAACCGGATTCATGGCCTTTGATTCCTTCAGTGCCTGAACCAGCTTGCCAGGAAGAGCGCCGATGTAGGTTCGTCTGTGTCCCTTGATTTCCGCTTCATCACGCATGCCGCCGAGACTGAATCTGAAAAACGGTCTGTTGAGTGCTCTGGCGACTGAACGGCCGATTGAGGTTTTACCCACGCCCGGAGGTCCTACAAGAAGCATTACCGCACCGTTGAATTCCTGTTTGTAGCTGCCTACCGCCAGAAATTCCAGAATTCTTTCCTTCACGTCGTTCAGACCTTCATGATCCTCCTCGAGAATCTTTCTTGCGTGTCTGATATTGAAATTATCCTTTACGTAAACTCCCCACGGCACGTCAGTAAGCCAGTTGAGATAATCACGGCTTACTGCAAATTCAGGACTTTGCGAATCAAGAAGCTTCATGCGGTTGAGTTCCTCATGGAAGCGATCCAGAATCTCCTTAGGCGGATTGAGATTATCCATCTTGTCCGTAAGTCTGTTTATTTCAGATGTCTTGTCGTCAACCAGAACCCCTAGTTCCTTCTGAATTTCCTTTAACTGTTCCTTCAGGAAGAAATTACGCTGCTTGGCGTTAATCTTTTCGGAAACGGTGTTCTTGATGGTTTTTTCAAGCTTGGTGCTGGCAAGTTCCTTCTGAACCAGAGACAGAGACAGTTTCAGTCGCGGAATAAGATCCACGGTTTCAAGCACCTCAAGAAGTTCGGCTGAGCTTGCCGTGGTGATACTTGCGGCACAGTCGGCAAGAAGAGACGGATCGTTCGGATTGAACCTCAGCAGATACTGCTTGAGTTCCTGATAATACAGAGGATTAATCGGAATCATCTCCTGCATGGTGGAAATAATGGCCATGGCATATGCCTTGACCTCGATTTCCTCCTTGGCATCTCTCGGCGGAAGCTCATCCTCAGGATATGTTGCATCCCCTTCTATCACCTTACTGTTCTTTACGTGAATGTTATCCAGTCTGACACGGGTAAGCCCCTGAATCACAATCTGCAGATCCTCACCGATACGTGCCTGCATGATTCTGACCAGACACCCCATTTTGCCGGTCAGGCTGTCAGCCTTGAATTCCTGTTCAAGTTCACTTTCTGGTCTTACCACGATGGCAAGCACCTTGGATTCGGAATTAACGACCTGACGGATCGTGGCAGCCCACTTGCTGGCAAGCTGAACCGGAATCAGCTCACTAGGCAGGACAGGTCTGTCATAAACCGGAATAACCGCTACCTTCGCTGGTCTCACCTTGTCGGAAACAACGACACTTCCTGAATTCTGTTCAGAATTTTCGGTCTCGTCTTCATGTTCGGTTTCGTTCTCTTTGAGAGAATCGATATCATCATCTTTTTTTCTGGACATACGTACTTTTCCATAAATATAACTACCATGGAATTACGTATGGGCATCTCGATGAAATTTCAAGATACATCACAATTTTTTTGGTAACCGGTATCTGCCTGCGGTAATGATGAGGAGCACGTCTTTATCATAAGGATGTCTCATTTATGAAAAAATATACGTGTCAACCGGAAGATCCGCTTTCAAACGAGAGATTTCACAGAGTTTTTTATACGTAACATATAACTTATTATTGTTCAGATTTCAGGTAATATATATAATTCACAACAACGGAATTTCCGACGCCTGCCGAATGCCATGAATACCTTTTGCGGCAGGACAGGAAACCCCGGACTTATTTAGTACAGGAATATCCCGGATAATGAACATAAAACCGATCCCTGAGGATCCGTAAATCAGGATATTTAACGACCAACGCATTATTCCACATACAGAAAAAGGAGCTGTAGCATGAAATGTCCTTTCTGCAAATCTGAAATCAATGATAATTCCAGATTCTGTCCGAACTGCGGCAAGAACCTTCCTCACAACAGACAGAACACAGACAACAATCAGCAGGATTCCGGTTTTTCCGGTACTGCAGAAAACAGCGGTAATCAGTCAGTAACAGCAGAAAACCCGCAGATCAATCAGGAGCCTGTTTATTCCGACAGATTCAGTCAGGGAGACGCTCAGTTCAGTCAGAACAGTTATCAGTTCAGTCAGAACAACACCGATCCTCAGCTTAACGAGGCTCTCAATGGAATAAACACCATGAACGTGATGCAGATTATCTGCCTGATATCAATGTTCCTTCCGTTTGTGAATGTTCTTAGCCAGATCCTGCTTCTCATCATCATCATCATGTCTTTCGGGCTGACATCAAAAGTAAGCAATGCATTCCGCAAATTCAACTATGAGCAGTATGCAAGGATATCAGACGGTATTAAAACAAAGTGTGCAGTTATTCTCGTATCCTCAGTGCTTTCAATAGTTGCAGTTTTTGTAGCGTCTGCAGGAATTGGAGCGGAATCCACTGCCGTGACTGTATCAGGAATTCTAATCGCGGTTGTAGCTGCACTTACATCAGCAATGCTCCAGATATACTGCTTCTGCCGTCTCTATACCGTAAAGAACGCTCTGGAATCAATCGCCTTGAATCAGGAACTGCCGCAGAAGCCAAGCTCCGGAACTGTTATCTGGGTATGTGTTATAGCGGTTATTTTCTTCCTTATGATTGTCATCGGAGGAATACTTGCCGCTATCGCACTGCCTGCATATGCAAGCTACATGAAGAGAGCTAGATTTACCGAAGTAACTACGATTGTTGACGCTGTTAAACGACAGGCTGAACTCTGTGCCTTCGAGTTCGACTATACAAATCTTGAAGGAAACTGTGACAATACCAGACAGGCTGCCGAAGGCTCAGGCTGGGCACTGTATTCTCCACATGATTATGCAACAAAATACGTTGAATCAGTTGAGGTCGTTTCCTTAAATGCTGAACGCGCAAGATCAGGTAAACCTGAAATACATATCACTGCCACTACAACCCGTTCAGGTTTCGGAGGCAGAAAATCAGGGATCTCAGTAGTCGGCAAAGTTGTCAACAAAGACATCGACTGGTCAGTAGATTATTCCAATTCTCCGTGCAAAACGGATAAGCTCTGCTAATCTGCCTATAAACAAGTGCCGTTTTTCAGAATGACACTGTTCTGAAAGTCTGCATGACTGTCCTGAAAAGGAGCTTCAGTATCGTTAAAGTCTTATCACGATTACTTGAAGCTCCTTTTTATTTTTCTGCAGAATTTACCGTAATCTGCAGTCATTGAATCAGCACCTTCCGATAATCACGATCAGCGTATCCGAAAGTCATATAAGGATTCCGACAGACCGTTTGTCTTTAACGGATGCAGATATTTTGTATCCAGTTTCATATTGACAAAAAATTATAAACAACCTTAAAATATACTAAACTGATTGGTTTTATAGGTATAATTTTTTCAACGCTCTGCAGAAGCCCCATCCTCATTCAAAAAAACTTCTGCGGAAAGCTTGAGCCGAAGCTGAAATGACGCCGGAAAACGAGGCTGCGGACACGACAATCAGTGCATGCTGTCGAGATAAATCACCATCTTCCCCCAGTGTCGCTGAGCCCCCCGGGGGAAGATGTTTCCACAGTCGCACAGAATACCGTTTCGTACCGTTTTTACACGTCATATGAATTCAGCAGAATCAGTATATGCCGTATTTTACTGTTTCCGCCGAATCATCACTCTGTCCCGAATAACAAAAACAACAACAATTACAGCTAAACAGAATTACTGACAGGATGGCATAAGATTTTACCATTTAACGGAGAATATCAGACCTTACCGGAACTACACATCAGGAGATATTTAAATGGCAAAGGGTGTTAACTACGCCTTACTTAAAAAAGGCGGATTCATGCGACAGAAGCAGAAAGGCTACTTTTCTCTGCGTCTGCAGGTGGTGGGAGGAAATCTTACCGCCGAAAACATAAGAACGGTATCCGAAGTAGCGGAACAGTACGGTCACGGCTACGTGCACATGACCAGCCGTCAGGGCATTGAAATTCCATTCATTTACGTAGACGACATCGAGGAAGTAAAAGACAAACTTGCCGCGGGCGGAGTTCATCCCGGGGTATGCGGCCCGCGCGTAAGAACCGTCACGGCATGTCAGGGTAACGCAGTCTGTCCGAGCGGATGTATCGACACATCCACCCTAGCAAGAGAACTCAGTGAAAGATATTTCGGCAGAGAGCTTCCCCATAAATTCAAGTTCGGTGTTACCGGCTGCGTAAACAACTGCCTCAAGGCTGAAGAAAACGACTTCGGCGTAAAGGGCGGCATGATTGTTTCATTTGACAGGGAAAAATGCATCAACTGCAAGGTATGTACAAAGGCATGCCGTGAAGGAGCCCTCTCCTTCAGCGAAGAGGAGAAAATCACCAAGCAGGAGTCTCTGTGCAACAACTGCGGCAGATGCGTAAAGTCCTGTCCTGCCGAGGCCTGGACCGGCGAACCGGGATACATTGTTTCCTTCGGCGGTCTGTTCGGCAACAGAATCTTCCGAGGTGAAAACCTGCTTCCGATTATCAGGGACAAGGAAACACTGTTCAGAGTTGCCGACGCCACCATTGACTACTTTGCAACTCATGCAAAACCGAGCGAACGCTTCAGAACGACTCTGGAAAGACTCGGCATAGATGAATTCAAAAAGGTTATTGAGGAGGCTTACAATGGCTGATATACATGCTGATCACGATCTCGACATAACCGATGTTGTCTGTCCGAACACTTTCGTCAAGGCCAAAGTGGTTCTCGAAGAACTTGATGACGGGGAAATTCTGGCAATCCGTATGAATGACGGAGAACCTGTTCAGAACGTACCGCGCTCCATTAAGGATGACGGCCACAAAATACTCGGTCTGAACGATAACGGTGACGGTACCTATACCCTCTATGTAAGGAAGGTAGAGGAATAGTCCCCTGATACAGACGGAAATTCCGGTTTAGCGGCTGGAATTTCCGGATGAAAAAAGTCAACAGAAAAAGTAATTGCAGAAAGATAATAGTATAATAAGCAGTCAGCTGATGTCATGAACAGCGCCATGTTCATGAAATCAGCCGGACATTTTTTCCGACAGCCAGAGCCCATTTAAATTTATGAACACCCTACCAGTATACTGCTTCGGCATTTCATACAGAACGGCAGATGAACGGATCCGCAGCAGGATTTCCGTTGCTCCGGCAGATATTCCCGAGCTGGTAAAAAAATTTACCGGGGAAACCGAAATTGACGGTGCCGTAGTGCTGTCGACCTGTAACAGAACAGAAATTTATTTCACGGACAGGGAACCTGAATCCGTTTCCGGTGAAAGCGAAAAGAATGAAAGAATTCAGAACATCTTCAGCAGACTTGACTCCATACTCTGCGGCTTCACCAATACGGACATTCACGAAATGCGACGTTACCTGAGATACTATTCAGGCATCAGCGCCGTTGAACATCTTCTGAAGGTTGCCACCAGTCTTGATTCCCTGAATCTCGGGGAAAATGAAATCCTCGGTCAGCTGAACAGAGCCTACGCTCTGGCTCACAATGCGGGCTTTACAGATTTCTACCTGAATCAGATGTTTCAGCAGGCTCAGCACTATGCCAAGAAAATCAGGGAAAGAGCGGGATTCGGCAATACCGCCGTATCCTACAGCACTCTGGTGTGCAATGAAATCAGCTCCTTCATTTCCGCGACCGGCATTACCTCACCGGACATCATGCTGATAGGAGCCACCGGACAGCTCGGCTCAACCATTCTTAAAACTCTGAAAAACAGAAATTTCGGAGAAATAACGGTGACATCTAGAAATCATCAGGATTCCGGTGAACAGTTGTGCGGAAACGAAAAGACCATACCCTACGGCGAACGCTACGGACATCTTAGAACCACCGACGTGCTGATAAGCGTTACCTCATCACCGCATTACACCGTTACCTACAATGAATGCCTTCGGGAACTGGCCTCCGGAAAACCGTACCTGTTCATAGATCTGTGCGTGCCGCGCGACATTGATCCGGATCTGGGTAAAACAGACGGACTGACACTGCGTGATTTTTCATATTTTGCCGAAATCATCGAGAAGCACCGCAGACTGAGATCCTCAAAAGCAGTTGAGGTTGCCGGCGATGTCAGAACCGGAGCCATGGAAATACATAACTACATATCGGAAAAAATCAGAAGAAGAAAATCCGGACGGATTGCCTCGGCATACGTTATGGAAAACAGATGCGGTTCTCATGCCTCAGTACTGAACGGTCATACAGGTTCATCATTCACCGGCCAGCAGCAGACAGAGGTGTAGAATGCCCTTTTTTCCCATATTCATAAATCTCGACGGATACAGAATCCTTATTGTGGGAGGAGGCCATGTTGCCTGCAGAAAGGCGCAGCAGCTTGCCGAATATACCCGAAACATTACCGCGGTCTCCCCCGTGTTCACCGGGGATTTTCAGAAGCTTAAAGATCGGATATCCCTGAAACAGAGAGCCTTCTCTTACGACGATCTCCTGAATGCCGATCTGGTGATAGCGGCAACCGATGACGGAGAACTTAACAGCGGAATCTATCGCAGATGTCATGAATCAGGCATACCCGTGAACGTGGTGGACTGTCCTGAAAACTGTGATTTCTACTTTCCTGCCCTGGTGAAAAGAGACGACCTGGTTATAGGGATAACCTCTTCAGGCAGCGCTCCGGGAGTCTCCGGTACCCTCAGAAAAATACTTGATGACAGACTGCCGCGTCATGCGGGAGAATTACTGTCGGAAATAGGAAAACTCAGAAAGAAAATTCTTGCCGAAGGCGGAAGACCGGCGGAAAATCAGGAATACAGCGCTCTCATCGAGCATTTTGCAGAAGAAATTGAAGGTGTTTTCAAGTGACGGAAATAAAAATCGGCACCAGGGGCAGCAGACTTGCCCTTATCCAGACGGAAATGGTAATCAGACGTCTGCAGCAGGAACTGTCAGCAGGTTCTGACCTTTCATTTCATCCCGTAACCTTCACCACCAGAGGAGAAATATTCGGCAGTGTCCCTCTCAGTTCCATAGGCGGACGAGGTGTTTTTTCCGGAGAAATTGAAGAGGCACTGGTTGCAAGGAAAGTTGATCTGGCCGTGCACAGCGCCAAGGATCTACCTTCCGAAGTGCATCCTGACACCGTACTTCTGGCCGTTATTCCGAGAGAGGATCCCTCAGACGTTCTCATCATGCCGAAGGATCGGGACAGCGACATTCCTGAAATCATCGGTACCGGAAGTCCCCGCAGGGAATTTCTAATAAAGAAAATATATACGGAAGCCGAGTGCAGACTCCTTCGAGGCAACGTGCCCACCAGACTGGAAAAGCTCCGCAGCGGCGAATATGACGCCATAATTCTCGCCGAAGCCGGAATAAAAAGACTCGGTCTTGACCGTGAGGAATGTTTTGACTACATAAAACTTCCGCCGGATTCATTCATACCGGCCGGAGGTCAGGGAATCATCGCCCTGCAGGTTCGAAGGGATCACAGGCTGTTCACCTTCCTCGAAAAACTGGTTCACCGCAGAACCCAGACGGCACTTGATGCCGAAAGACTGGTACTCCGGAAAATCAGTGCCGGCTGTCATGAAGCCGCCGGAGTCTATGCCTTCAGCCCCGACACACCTGCGGAAAAAAGCGATAAGCTCATGATTAAGTACTTTCTGTTCCGCGACGGCAGACTGTTCTCTGACAGTATCTCAGGCGATCCGGAAAGATACGCGGATCTTGCTGACAGTCTTCTCAAATCATATTCCGATACCACGTCCCCGGAGGAAAGAACATGACAGGAAAGGTATATCTCATCGGCGCTGGCCCCGGAAGCAGCGACCTGGTAACAGGCCGTGGGCTCAGCCTGCTGCAGAAGGCGGACGTCGTCCTCTATGACTATCTCATTTCCTATCATCTTCTGTGTCAGTGCCGCAGCGACGCCCTGCTCATTCCGGTAGGCAAGAGAGCCGGCCACCACAGTCTTCCCCAGGAGGAAATCAGCCGGGAAATAGGAAGAATGGCGGAAAAGCATGACATTGTCGTGCGCCTTAAAGGCGGCGATCCCTTTGTATTCGGCCGCGGCGGTGAAGAGATTCAGTATCTGCAGGAACACGGAATCCCCTTCGAAACGGTTCCCGGCGTAACCTCAGCCATAGCTGCTCTGTCATCCGCAGGTATTCCGGTAACCCACCGCGGACTGGCACGCAGTTTTCACGTAATCACCGGCAGCACAAAAGACGGCTGTGAGATCAGGGATCTGGCTCTCTACGCAAAAATGGAAGGCACGCTGATTTTCATGATGTCACATCATAAGATTCCGGAAATTGCCGCCGGACTTACGGAGTACGGCATGGATTCGGATACCCCCTGCGCCATAGTAAGCTCGGGTACATACGTTACCGAAAGACGTGTCAACGCGACTCTCGGGACCGTGGCAGAAGTAATGAAGACCGAGGCTCCTGAACCTCCTGCCGTATTTGTGGTGGGCGAAACCGCCGCTCTTGACATGAGATGCGGCTATGATTCTCTCAGCGGCTGCCGTGTGGGCATTACCGGTTCCACGTCTTTCACCACCAGAATGACGGAGCTGCTCAGGGACAATGGTGCCAGAGTACTTCCGCTGCCTAATCTCAGAATCTCCCCAATCGGACTTTCCGGACCGGAACTTGAAGACATAATCAGTCATGAATGGCTGGTTTTCACCAGTGCCAACGGCGTTGCCGTATTCTTTGACGAACTGACGTCTCACGGTATCGACATCAGATCCCTTGCCGGATGCAGAGTGGCAGCCGTGGGCTCCGGTACCGAAAGCGAGCTCGGAAAACACGGTCTTTTTGCCGATCTGGTTCCGGATGAATACTCGGTTGATGCCCTGGCGACTGTTCTCAGGGATCGGATTCTGTCAGACTGCGGAGGTCATCCGGAGAATGTCAGGGTTGCCGCCCTGCGTTCAACCATGGGCTCGAAATGCCTTGACCGCTGTCTTGCCGAAGCAGGCATCGGATTTTCCGACTACCAGTTGTACAGGCCTCTGTTGCAGAACCTTACAGAAAATTACGATGAAAAGGCAGAAGACGGTTCCCTGTCTCCGGCAAGAACACTTTCCGACGACAGATATCCTGAATACAGTCCCGTGCTTGACTATCTGGTGTTCGGCAGTTCCTCCGGGGTACGCAACTTCATGCCTTATCTCTCAAAGGTAAGGATTGCCGGAGCCCTTGTGGCCATCGGTACGGTAACAGCAGGGGAAATCGGAAAAATCATGGACAGGGACGAAAAACTTAATACAATACCAGTGCTTACGGCAGAAAAATTTTCTGCATCGGGCATACTTGAAACCTTAAGAAAGGACTGGAGAAAATCCCGTCCTTCAGATGAATAACACTCATGGAGTGCAGTTAAATGCGTAACAGATTAAGAAGGCTGAGACAGAATCCCGTCATCAGAAAAATGGTTCGCGAAAACAGTGTGGACACTGATGATCTCATTTATCCCGTTTTCGTTGCCGACGGAGAAAACATCAGAAACCCGGTAAACTCAATGCCGGGAATATTCCAGTACTCACTGGACAGGCTTTCTGAAATAATGGACAGGGTAAAGGCCCTGAAAATTCCGGCAGTACTGCTGTTCGGCATTCCCCTCACCAAGGACGAATGCGGTTCCTCCTCCACGGGAGATCATTCCATAGTCTACAGAGCCGTAAGCTTCATCAGACATAACTACCCGGACATCACGATCATTGCCGACGTATGCCTGTGCGAATACACCTCCCACGGACACTGCGGACTTATCAGCGGCAACAGGATTCTCAATGACGAAACACTGCCTTATCTTGCCTCCATGGCCGTAACCGCAGCCAGAGCCGGAGCTCACATTGTGGCTCCGAGCGACATGATGGACGGCCGCGTGGGCTTTATCCGTGACAGTCTTGACCGTGAAGGATTCAAGGACGTGATGATTATGTCCTACAGTGCAAAATTCGCCTCATCCTACTACGGACCGTTCAGGGATGCCGCCGGATCCGCTCCTAAATTCGGGGACAGAAAATCTTATCAGATGGATCCTGCCAACGGTCGCGAGGCGATAAGGGAAATAGCTTCGGACATTGAGGAAGGAGCTGATTTCATCATGGTAAAACCGGCTCTCGCCTACCTTGACCTCGTAAAAGAGGCCAGGGAGAGATTTCTTCTTCCGGTGGTAACCTATAACGTAAGCGGTGAGTACTCAATGGTAAAAGCTGCAGCTCAGGCGGGCTACATCGATGAAAAACGAATAGTGATGGAAAATCTCATTTCCATGAAAAGAGCCGGTGCCGATCTTATCATCACCTACCATGCGCTGGATGTGGCGGAATGGCTCAACGAATCAGACAATTAACCGGAATACAGATATGCATGAAGAAAAATCAGCAGGCCTGTTCAGGGCCTCGGCGGAATACATTCCCGGCGGAGTAAACAGTCCGGTGCGGGCCTACCGCAGCGTAAACCGCATTCCAAGATTCATAGATAAGGCCAGAGGTTCAAAAATCTATGACGTCGACGGCAATGAATACATTGATTACGTATGTTCATGGGGACCGGCCATTATGGGACATGCCCATGAATCAGTACTTAAGGCTGTACATGACGCCGTTGAAAACGGACTCAGCTTCGGTGCCCCGACCGAAAAGGAACTGAAGCTTGCCAGACTCGTAAACGGCATCATGCCGCACATCGAATCCCTGCGTCTTGTCAATTCAGGTACCGAAGCGGTAATGAGCGCCATAAGACTTGCCAGAGGCTATACCGGTAAAAACAGAATCATCAAATTCAGAGGCTGTTACCACGGCCACAGTGACGCCATGCTGGTCAAGGCCGGTTCAGGCGGAATCACCACCGGAGTTCCTGACAGCATCGGAGTCCCGGCCGCCGTGGTGGCCGATACCATGATTGCCGAATACAACGACATCGGATCGGTTGAAAGACTGTTTGAGGCGGCCGGCAATGAAATCGCCGCGGTAATAGTGGAACCGGTGGCAGCCAATATGGGCGTGGTGCCTCCGGCTCCGGGATTTCTGCAGGCTTTAAGGGACATTACCTCCAGAAACGGCACCCTGCTGATTTTTGACGAGGTAATAACCGGATTCAGAATAGCACTTGGCGGTGCCTCAGAGCGCTACGGAGTTATTCCTGATCTGGTGACTCTCGGCAAAATCATCGGAGGAGGCATGCCTATAGGAGCCTACGGCGGCAGAAGGGAAATCATGGAAATGGTATCACCTTCAGGAAAGGTTTATCAGGCGGGAACTCTGGCGGGAAACCCGGTGGCAACCGCAGCCGGCATCGCCACTCTGTCATGGCTTCGTGACAACCGTGATATCTACGCGGAACTTGAGGAAAAAGGCGCAAAAATCGAGGAAGCTCTTAAGAAGCGATTCGGTGACAGCGCATCGGTCAACCGCACCGGATCACTGCTGAGCGTTTTCTTCACTTCAGGGAAAGTAACCGACTATGACGGAGCCACCTCCTCAGATACCGAAAGATTCAGCAGATTCTTCAGTTACATGCTGGACAACGGAGTGTATCTTGCTCCGTCCCAGTATGAGGCATGGTTCATCTCCGCGGCCCATTCCGGCGAAGACATCGATAAAACCTGCAGGCTTATTGAAGACTATCAGGAAAACTAAATCAATCATATCCCGGAACCATACTGCTTTCCGGGTTTTTTTTACCCGTAATACAGAATGCCTGCAGACGTTTTTTCAGGCAATGAAGGCAGATCGCCATAATTTATACGTTAAGAACAAAATTTTTTTGCTTAAATTACATCAATTCCCTACAGATCCGATACCTGTTGATACTCATGAGTTTATGAGTAAATCAAATAAACTTCACATTAAAAAACATCGCTGATTCCAGCGAAAAACCACTTGCAGAAAAAAATTTATGTAAATCAGGCTGTTGACAAAAATGTGAGGCAAGTATAAAATTCACATTACCTACTAAACAGATAGGTTATATATTATTAAATAAACATAAACAACGATGCCGTCGGCTATTCACGGCATCGGATTAACTAAACAAATAAACACAAAACAACAGACAATCGGGAGATATCATTATGAGTATCATCAGTAGACGTTTAAGTTCAAGATTTTTATCAGGCGCTCTTACATTAGCAGTTTCAGGCGTTATTTCTCTTGCAGGTTCAGCCGCCTTTGCAGATGATGAAGTGGAAATCACCAACGTGTCATACGATCCGACCAGAGAACTGTACAAAGCATACAATCAGGTATTCACTGACTACTACAAGAAAGCCAAGGGCGTAACCGTTAACGTGACCCAGTCACACGGCGGTTCAGGCAAACAGGCTCTTGAAGTGGCAAACGGTCTGGAAGCCGACGTGGTAACACTGGCTCTTGAAGGCGACGTTGATGCGGTACAGAAAGCAGGTCTCATCAAGAAGGATTACGTAAAGGACTTCCCTCTCGACAGCTCTCCTTACACTTCAACCATCGTATTCCTTGTTCGCAGCGGCAATCCGAAGAACATCAAGGACTGGGACGATCTTGTACGCGACGACGTTAAAATCGTAACTCCTAATCCTAAGACTTCAGGCGGTGCCCGCTGGAACTACCTCGCAGCCTGGTCATTCTTTGAAGATGCGGGTCAGAGCGAACAGCAGATTATCGAAAGCATCAGAAAGCTTTACAGCAACGTAGTTGTTCTCGACTCAGGCGCACGCGGTTCAACCACCAGCTTCGTGGAAAACAAGCAGGGTGACGTGCTGATTTCATGGGAAAACGAAGCATTTCTTTCCATCGCCGAATATCCAGGTCAGTATGAAATCGTAGTACCTTCAAAGTCCATTCTGTGCCAGCCTACCGTAGCCATCGTTGATGAAGTCGTAGACCAGCGCGGAACCAGACAGGTTGCCAAGGATTATCTTGACTATCTCTACTCAGACGACGCACAGCGAGTTGAAGCCAAGTGGTACTACCGTCCGTCAAACGAAAAGATTCTCAAGGAATTCTCATCAGCATCCGATTCCAATGTAATCAAGCAGATTCCTGAAGACGGCAAGTGGATTATCACCAACGTCAAGCTTACCAACATCGCCCACTTCGGCGGCTGGAAGAAAACTATTGAAAAGCACTTTGCCAACGGTGCCCTCTTCGATTCCATCTATGAGAAAAAATAATTCTGCATCGTAAACCCAGATACACGCAAATATCTGTTATCCGTGAAGTGAATCAGCATCAGTGCTGATTCACTTCTGAAGATCTTTAACCCGGGTTTTTCAGGAGCATTCACGATACAGACGCAGGTAAAACAGCAGAAAACACGGAAATGTGTATCGGGTTTACGGCAGAGCTTCGGTTAAGCTGACTGCTCAATATCCCCGGGAGGGACTCATGTCAAAAAAAACAAAAAGCGTTATTCCAGGATTCGGTATCTCCTTCGGAATCAGCGTCTCCATTCTCAGTCTGATAGTGGTTATTCCCCTGTGCTCTCTGATTGTGTATTCATCTCAGCTTAGCATTTCGGATTTTTGGGAAATCATCACCAGACCGCGAGTTATCGCAAGCTACAGGGTCAGTCTTGTTACCTCGTTCACCGCTTCGGTAATCAATGCCGTAATGGGGCTTATCATGGCATGGGTGCTGGTGCGATACGAATTTCCGGGAAAAAGAATTCTTGACGGCATGATTGAACTGCCGTTCGCCCTGCCTACGGCCGTAGCCGGTATTTCACTGGCACACCTTACCGTTTCAGCAGGTCCGGTCGGTTCATTTTTTGCAAAATTCGGTATCGATATCGCCTATACGAACATCGGTATCACCGTAGCCATGGTATTCATCGGCATTCCTTTCGTGGTCCGCAGCATCCAGCCGGTGCTGGAAAAGGTTGAGGGCGAATATGAGGAAGCCGCATTCATCATGGGAGCCGGCCGCTTTGAAACCTTCTACAGGGTTGTTCTTCCTGAAATCAGGCCGGCTTTAATTGCTGGATTCACCATGGCCTTTGCCCGCTGTCTCGGCGAGTACGGCAGCGTGGTGTTCATCGCCGGCAACAAGCCTTATGAAACTGAAATCGCACCTTTAATGATTATGGGAGAACTTCAGGAATTTGATTATCCTGCAGCCACATCCGTAGCTCTTACCATGCTGCTCATGGCATTCGTCATTCTCTTTGTAAATGCCGTATTCCAGAGCAGGGCTTCAGCAATAATCAGCGGTATCAAATAACGTTTGGAGTAAACATCATGAAAAGAGAAGATCCGAAAATAGTTAAAGCGGTGCTCATCGGCATAACCACGGTTTTTCTTACGGTGATGCTGGTTCTGCCGCTGATCTACGTTATCTATACCGCCTTCCGTTCAGGTCTTGACGCCTTTATCGCGGCGGTAACCGACAAATACGCCCTGCATTCCATCTACCTGACGGTGATTGTTACCCTGATGGCTGTGGCTGTAAACATCGTATTCGGTCTCTATACCGCCTGGGCACTTACCAAATTCTCCTTCAGGGGGAAAAAGTTTCTGTCGACTCTCATAGATCTGCCGCTTACGGTATCTCCAATCATCGCAGGTCTCATATTCGTGCTGACCTTCGGCAGACAGAGCTTTCTCTATCCATATCTCAATGAATGGGGAATAAAAATAATCTTCGCGGTTCCGGGGATCGTTCTGGCAACCGTGTTTGTAACCTTCCCGTTCATCTCAAGGGAAATCGTTCCGGTGCTGAACGCTCAGGGAAGAGACGAAGAGGAGGCGGCGGCGCTTATGGGAGCCGGTGCGTTTCAGATATTCAGACAGATTACCTTCCCTCACATCAAGTGGGCTTTCATGTACGGCGTGGTTCTCTGCTCCGCACGAGCCATGGGTGAATTCGGTGCGGTATCCGTTCTGTCAGGACATCTGAGAGGCAAAACCAACACCATGCCACTTTACATAGAAATCCTGTATCAGGGATACGACTTTACGGGGGCATTTGCGGTTTCATCAATACTGGTGGTAATGGCGATACTGATTCTGATTGCCAGAAACCTTCTGGAACACCGCAGCAAAAACAAATTTTTAAAGTAAACAGATTTTCAAGAATAACGGGAGGCTGAAGTAAGCTGTGAATTCAGAAGAACAACAATGACGAGCCGGTTCTCTGAATTCACAGTCTGACATCAGGAAGCTCATGACAGATATCAAAAACAGCAAATTAACCGACAGTGCCGCAGCCGGTGCTGAAACCGAAAAAAAACTTCAGGCGTCTGATTCAGCCAGACAGCCTTACGTGGAACTCCGCCATATCAATAAAAGCTTTGGTGACTTTCAGGCATCAAACGATGTAAGCTTCACCGTGGAAAAAGGCAGTCTTGTAGGACTTCTGGGACCAAGCGGCAGTGGCAAGACCACCATTCTGAGAATACTGGCCGGTCTGGAAACCGCCGATTCCGGTGAAATCTACATCAACGGCAAGCTTGTGAACAACATTCCGGCCAACAAGAGAGGTATCGGATTTGTATTCCAGAGCTATGCCCTCTTCCGCTACATGACCGTATTCGACAATATCGCCTTCGGTCTCAGAACCAAGAAGGTACCTAAGGATGAAATAGAGGAAAAGGTAAACAGCCTCATTGATCTCGTCGGACTTACCGGTCTCAACAAGCGCTATCCGACCCAGCTTTCAGGTGGTCAGAGACAGCGTGTGGCCTTTGCCAGAGCTCTGGCAACCGAACCGTCTCTCCTGCTCCTTGACGAACCGTTCGCGGCCATTGACGCCAAGGTGCGCAAGGAACTCCGCAGCTGGCTCAAGGATCTCATTCAGCGCGTGGGTATTACCAGCATTTTCGTAACCCATGACCAGAGTGAAGCCATTGAAGTGGCAGACCAGATCATCATTACAAACCACGGTCACGTAGAGCGTTCAGGCTCCCCTATCGAAATCTACAGCAATCCTGAATCCTCATTTGTGACCAAGTTCATCGGTCAGCCGACGATTATTGACAACCCGGGTATTTTCAAGGGCTTCTCAAAAATCAGGGAAACAAAATCAACCGCCGTGCTCCGTCCTGAATTCATCAGCGTAACCAAGCTGAACGAACCGTTCCGCTATCAGATAACCTCTGAAACCGGAATCGTGGAAAAGTCATTCTTCAGGGGCGGAGACTTTGAACTGAAGGTAAGAGTCAACGATCAGCTTCTGACCGTAAACCGACCTATCACTCAGGAACGAATCGTTCCCGGAGAAGAGGTCAGAATATTCATAAGAAGCCTCTATCTTCTGGACGGGGATAAAGCCGTTACGGTACTGAACGACAGTCTTACCAACACCGATTCAACATACATAATCTAATGTTTACAGGTAAGTAACAATGAGCCTCAAAGAAGAAAGAATTGATACCGATCTGCTGATTGTCGGGGGAGGCACCGCCGGATGCTATGCGGCATACATCCTCTCCGGACTTAATCCGGATATCAGAATCACCATAGCGGAAAAAGCCAACATCAAAAGATCCGGATGTCTTGCGGCCGGGGTGAACGCCCTTAACGCCTACATTACCGAAGGTCACGTGCCTGAGGATTACGTAGCCTACGCAGCCGGAGATGCTGAAGGGATTGTGAGAGAGGATCTTCTCCTTTCCATGTCCAGGGAGCTTAACAGCGTAACTCACGATCTCGAGTCTCTCGGTCTGGTTATTCTCAAGGATAAAAACGGAAAATACGTTTCCCGCGGCTGGCGCAACATCAAAATCAACGGGGAAAACATCAAACCGATTCTTGCCAGAGCTGCAGCCGGGAAAAATGTCAGAATCATCAACAACGTGAACATTACAGATCTGCTGTGGACAGATTCTGAAAACAGACGCACGGTAAGAGGAGCCGTGGGGTTTGACGTGCTTTCGCAGAAGGCCTACAGATTCAGAGCCCTGGCCGTACTCATCGCCACAGGCGGTGCTTCCGGTCTGTATCGTCCGAACAATCCGGGATTCTCAAGACACAAAATGTGGTATCCGCCGTTCAATACCGGAGCGGGATATGCCATGGGAATCAGAGCCGGAGCCGAGATGACCACCTTCGAAATGCGCTTCATTGCCCTGCGCTGCAAGGATACCATTGCCCCTACCGGAACAATCGCCCAGGGGGTCGGAGCAAAACAGCTTAATTCCAGAAACGAAATCTACGAACAGAAATACGGTCTGAAAACTTCAGAACGTCTCTGGGGCACCGTAACGGAAAACGCCCTGGGAAACGGTCCCTGTTTTCTGAAAACCGAAGGAATTGACGAAAAAGCCGAAAGCGACCTCTTCCGCGCCTATCTGAACATGGCTCCTTCCCAGACTCTCAAATGGGTGGAAAACGGCACCGGACCTGCCCGCGAAAACGTGGAAATCGAAGGTACTGAACCTTATATCGTAGGCGGTCACACCGCAAGCGGCTACTGGGTGGACGACAGTCGCCGTACATCAGTTATAGGGCTGTATGCCGCAGGTGACGTGGCAGGCGGAGCCCCTCAGAAATACGTGACCGGAGCTCTTGCCGAAGCAAAGATTGCAGCTCAGAGCATCAATGCCTATCTGAATTCATTAAAAGCAGATGACAATGCCTTATCAGCAGGCTTCCCGGACGAAGATGCCGATGCCGTTGCCGCCGCTTACGAAAAGCACCTTTCCCCTGGATCCTCAGCCTTTTCCGTAGAGGAGATAGAGGAAGCGATGCAGAAGATTATGGATCAGTATGCAGGAGGCATCAGTACGGGATACAGATATTCTCTTGCCGGCCTGAAACTCGCCTCTGAAAAGATATCAAGACTCGTACCTCTTTCAGAAAACATCAGGGCGGCTTCAACCTATGAACTGATGCAGATCTACGAGGTAAAGGAAAGACTTACCGTATGTCAGGCTCTTATCGCCCATCTTGAGGCCAGAAAGGAAACCAGATGGCATTCATTCCAGGAAAACGCGGATTTTCCTGACAGGAATGAAAACTTTGAAAAGTACGTGAATTCCCGCTATGAAAACGGAAAATTCCGCATCATCCTCCGTCCACTGATACATGCAGGAGAAAGATATGAGCATCAGAATTGATAAAAGCAAATGTACAGGCTGCGGAGCCTGCACCAGGGTATGTCCCGGCAACCTTCTGCAGCTCACTGAGGAAAAGGACGGCAAAAAAAGCAGCATCCGCTGTTCCCGTGACTGCTGGGGCTGCTGCTCATGCATCAAGGAATGCCGTTTTCAGGCGCTTCTGTTCTTTCTGGGAGCCGACATTGGCGGACAGGGAGCCGTCATGACATTCAAAAAGGCAGGCGGACTCAATGAATGGGAAATCACCCTGCCTGCTGGCGAAAAGAAGACCATTGCGGTGGATCCGAAAAACGCCAATCAGTACTGACCTATGCCTGCGGACGAAAACAGTACTTTCTCCGCAGACGGAAATAACAGACAAGCCGTCGACCGTATTAAAAAACGGCTTGAAAACAAATACGGATACTGTATCCGGCTAAATTACAAGGAGTGCTAAAATGCAAGACCTGGCCCATCTGGACAAACTGGAAGCCGAAGCAATATACATCATAAGAGAAGTGGCTGCCGAATGCGAAAAGCCTGTTATGCTCTATTCAATCGGAAAGGATAGTTCCGTTTTAATGCACCTTGCATTAAAAGCCTTCTATCCTGAAAAACCACCATTCCCTTTTCTGCATGTGGACACCACATGGAAGTTCAGGGAAATGATCAAGTTCAGGGATGAAACCGCAGCCAAGAACGGCATTCAGCTTCTGGTTTACACCAATCAGGACGGTGTGGCCAGAGGCATCAATCCGTTCGATCACGGCTCGGCATACACCGACATCATGAAAACCCAGGCATTAAAGCAGGCTCTGGCTAAATACGGTTTTACCGCGGCTTTCGGCGGTGCAAGACGTGATGAGGAAAAGTCCCGCGCCAAGGAAAGAATCTTCTCCTTCCGCAACAGGGACAACGCCTGGAATCCGAAAAACCAGCGTCCTGAAATGTGGAAGCTGTACAACACCAAGATCGAAAAGGGAGAAAGCATCAGAGTATTCCCTATCTCTAACTGGACTGAAAGCGACATCTGGCAGTACATCAAGAGGGAAAAAATCGACATTGTTCCGCTTTATTTCGCAGATACCAGACCTGTCGTTGAAAGAGACGGCAACCTGATAATGGTTGACGACGACCGTCTGAAGCTTCGTCCGGGAGAACAGATCGAATACCGCAGGGTAAGATTCCGTACTCTGGGCTGCTATCCTCTTACCGGGGCCATGGAATCAGACGCCACGACTCTGGATGAAATCATAAGGGAAACAAACGAAGCCAAGGTATCGGAAAGAAGCAGCCGTGTTATCGACCACGAAGCTCAGGGCAGCATGGAAAAGAGAAAAAGAGAGGGATATTTCTAAAATGACTGAATTAACGAGATATGAAAGACCGCTGCTGAAATTCATTACCTGCGGCAGCGTTGATGACGGTAAATCAACCCTTATCGGTAATATTCTGTACAACTCAAGACTTCTTTACAGTGACCAGATTGAATCTCTTAAGACTGAATCCCTTAACGGTTCATGCGACGGTGAACTTGACTACTCCCTGCTCCTTGACGGTCTGCTGGCGGAACGTGAACAGGGCATAACCATTGATGTGGCCTACCGTTATTTCTCCACCCAGAAAAGAAGCTTCATCGTGGCCGACACCCCGGGTCACGAGGAATACACCCGCAACATGGCGGTCGGTGCCTCATTTGCGGATCTCGCAATCATTCTCATCGATGCGTCAAAGGGGGTACTGGTTCAGACCAGACGTCATGCCAGAATCTGTGCCCTGATGGGTATCCGTCACTTTGTTTTCGCGGTCAACAAAATGGATCTCATCGGCTTTGATGAAAAGAGATTCAACGATATTTCCGCAGACATTGCCAAACTCAGAGACGAACTCTCCCTTCAGGAATACACGGTGATCCCGCTTTCCGCCAAGGCAGGCGACAATGTCATCAGCAGATCACAGCATACCCCGTGGTATGACGGAAAATCACTTATCGAATATCTTGAGGACACCGATACCTCCAAGGATAATGAGGAAACCGGCTTCTACCTGCCGGTTCAGAGAGTGTGCCGTCCGAACCAGTTCTTCAGAGGTTTCCAGGGACAGATTGAATCAGGTGAACTTCACGTGGGCGACGAGCTGACCGTTCTTCCAACAGGTGAATCAGCCAGGGTTAAGCAGATATTCTCAGGCTTTGATGAAGTTGAACAGGCCGGTCGCGGCATGCCCGTAACCGTGTCTCTTGACCGTGAGGTTGACGTCTCAAGAGGCTCCGTGTTTACCAGGGCGAAATCAGATGATTCCATTCAGGTGGCCCGTGAAATCACAGGTACCGTACTGTGGACCGATGATGAGAAATTCAGCTTCCACAAGGACTACCTGATTAAACTCGGCACCAGCCAGATTTACGCTCAGGTCAAATCCATCGAGTATACCGTTGACGTCAACACCGGAGAACACGTCGTAACAGATGAGCTCTCCAAGAATGAAATCGCGGTATGCCGCATTTCATTCATTGACTCGGTTGCAGTAAGTGAATTCAGCCGACACAGAGCACTCGGGGAATTCATTCTCATCGACCGCGTTACCAACATGACCGCGGCATGCGGTATCGTGAATACGGTAAACGACAGTGACGACAGTCAGGAATACACTCCGCAGAATGTCCGCCGTCACCTTCTGAGACAGAAATCAGCCGTGTTCAACTTCGGCGGCAGCGGCAGCACCGCAGGTCAGGAAACTCTCGAGAAACTTGCCGGAGAAGTGGAACAGAAGCTTCTGCAGCAGGGCCGACTGGTTTACTATTACCGAAATGCCGGCACTGGAGCCGCAGGCGAAGTGATAAAGGCTCTGACTGAATCAGGCATCATTGTTCTCACGGTGAAGTTTTCTTCGGAAAGTGCGGACGGCGTGAAGGATCTGGATCCGGCTCTGGAAAATACCGGAACCGACAGCATCGTCAAGTTCATTGCCGAACAGACTGCTGAAGAAAGCAGGTAATTCAGACAGGAAGCGTCCCGAAAAATGACTTTCGGGACATCACGCCGAAAGACCGGGATACCCTCATGGTATGCCGGTCTTTCATTCTGCGGACAGATATCATGATTCATGCTGTCTTATGAGCCGGTGATTCACACACCGTAGAACAGAATATCCGCATTTCCCTCACCAAGCAGGCGGAACTCGTATGACAGCCCCGAATCAGCCGCAATCCGCGCCAGCTCATTCTTTTCCTCATCTCTTATGAAGTCAGCAAGTTCCGGATAACCCAGTTCTGTGAAGATTTCAGCATATATGCAGCTGCGGATTTCAAACACGGTAATCTTTCCGCCGTTCCCGTCAGTATCAGTGCGGCTGCCAAGCTTTAGGAAACCGCACTGCTGATTACGTTCCATCATGGCCTTGAAATAGATCAGTATTCCCTTTCCTCCATCCCTGAATGAAGCGAAGGTTTCCGGTCTAGGAAGAAACCAGCACATTTCACTGCTGCCGGACGTCATGAACATCTGTCTGTACAGTCTTAAGGCTTCAGCCTTTCCGAGTTTTTCTCCGGCGAGTGAATAACCTGCGGCAAACATGCTCAGATCCCTGACCAGAGCCCCGTATTCTTTTCCTCTGTTCACATAGGTTCTCAGCTTATAACCGAATTTTTTCCACCTGAACAGTACTCTTGCGGCAAACAGACATGTTCCGAAAAATGAACATGAAGACCTTATTTTCCGCCACAGTTCCGAAGAATACAGAATATCGGTCTGAACAGAACTCATCCGGGGATGAATCTTTACTGTATACCAGTTTTCACCGAAATGTCTGAGTGTCTCTACACGGGAGGCATCCCTTTCGAGCCATCCCCATTCATCAAATTTTCTGCTTTTGACCTCCTGAACACTCTTCCAGAAGAAATTTCGCTTTCTCATGGCTTCTTTCACCGCCGCGGCACTTTCAGCCGAAAGCAGTTCAACCATGTATACCCCCGGCTCCTCGTTCAATCTGCCTGAAATCACACAGTCAGCCACTGAAACAGCCATGGCTGCGGTAAGATCGTACGACGAAACATCGCCGAAAAGCACAATTCCCTTTTCCGGACAGTCATCGGGATAGACGACAATCTGATTGTCCGGATCGGCCTTCGGGCTGTTTCTGCACCTGAGCCCGCTTTTATAGAACACCGAGGCCAGAACATCACTGAACCTTCCCTTACGGTTTATCAGAGCTATCATCCTTGCCAGATAAACCGGGAACCCCTCCATGGTACAGCGGATGTCATAAGTATTTACGCATGCCCGGCCTGACCTGTATCTTTCTGACGACAGAGAATATATTTCCGGAGTACTGTACGGAACCGTCGTAAGGGACTTCTTCTTTCCGAAAAATCTGAAACCGGAGTTTTCATCGTTCCATGGATTCCTGACAACCTCGACTTTTCCGTCACGATAGACCGGTATGTCGTTTACCAGATTGTCCAGCATGGCGTACGGACTGCTCGGTCCGCCTCCGTAAGCGGTTCCCATGCAGATTCTGGTTCGATATACTCCCTTTTCCGACAGTCCGCCTTCCGAAACCTCCCTCAGCATAAGAGAGGATATTCCCGGGGACATTCCCATGCCGGAATATATTCTTACCCCCTTTGCCCGGGCCTTTTCATGTAAACCGAGAACCTTTACGGCCGTCGCTGCCGAATCATTGATGTCAATCACGTCGGTTCCGGCCTCAATGCAAAGCTCAAGAACCGCCGGAAGCAGTTTTTCCATAGGTCCGCAGGCGACAATCACCAGAGAAAACTCTCTGAATGTTTCCGGAGATACCGCACCGTCAAGATCTATGCGGATAAATCTGCAGCGTCCCGATTCTTCAGGTGGTGTTCTGCCAGCCACCGCAATATCCAGCTCCGGATACGTCGAAGCCAGATACTTCAGAATTGTTCTGCCTGTTTCTCCGCGGCCGCCGACAATCAGTACCGAGCCGACCTTTCTAACCGCAGAGCCATACCCTTCGTTCAAAGAAAGACTGTCATAATTCATGAATTCACCGCCTCTTCAATAACTGTTAATTTTCATATGAGTCCTGCAGGCAGGAAAATATTCCCTCCCGGCTGAGATTATCAATGACATATTCCGCAGGAATCGCCTCATGCATTGAATACCCCGCCGGCTTTATCTCATGAGTCAGCATGTATACCGCATTCATGCCTACCACCATTCCTGATGCCCTGTAGGTATCATCGGCAGTAAGCACTCCCTTCACAGTTTTTCCGTTTTCAAGAATCAGCCTGCAGTGAATGCCGTAATAAGGCGGATATTTAAGTCCGTCCCTGGCCGAAGCCTTAACCAGGGATTCGGCCCCCCTGATAATCCCTTTTTCTGTTCCGTACCTTTTCAGAAGCATTGAAATCATCAGACTGACCCCGGCCCTTCTGCCTATATTTGCACCGGAAACAACTGCGTTTTCTATATTTTCTGCTTTGATGAGTCTGGCCATTTCCTCTGAATACATGCTCATTCCCGCAACGGTTCCCACCGGTTCAGGGAAACGTACCTTCACCATTGCTCCAATGAGCCCGGTACGGACGATTTTTCCGGATTCAATACGGCAGAAACCGCGGTTTTCACCGAAACCGCCGAGACTCGATACAATATCAACAGCTGAACTGAAACTCCACGTATCCCTGCCCGCATAAAACACCTCTATCGACTTTACGGGGGAATGTCCGCCGTACCTGTGAATAAGATACTGGGGATAGGAACCGCTGAGTCCCGGAAGGAGACCGGAATTAACCACAACAGGAGCATGAATCTGATTTTCCAGATTCAGCCTGTCCAGGTGTTTTAAGGCGGGATCATATCCGGACACGTCAATCAGTGCCACCCCGTGACGCACGCATGCATCGATAATGAAACTGCCGACCGTATGCGAAGGACCGACGCATGAGACTGCGAGATCAGTTCCTTCAAGAAGCCTGTCAAGCGTATCCCCGCAGGTTATATCAGCCTGTACGTTTTTCACTGAAGACCGGCCGGAACACAGTCCTTCCGTATCAATTACGGTTTTTCTGGTAACCACCATAAGTTCGACAGCCGCATGATCAAGCAGATACCTGATGGCCGTTTCACCGACTCTGCCCGATCCTCCCAAAAACAGAACCTTTTTCATAATCATCCTCAGAAATAATATTTAAAACCAAACTCGGCATAGTCATTGCCGTCATATGAACGGTAAATGGAAGATGAGGAGCCTCCGCCGATCCAGAATCCCCTGAGACTTACCGTGAGACTGTCGCTGACGGCATACTCGGAATATACTTCAAGAGTATGTTCTCTTCCTCTCCCCCACAGTGCGTTCACACCGGCATTCAGGGAATCGTTAAAATACTTCTGGCTGAGAGAGGCTGTCATGCCGAAGTCATCTTCGGCATGAAGATAATGATCACTGAAGAACTGGAGATTGGCGTAGATATCAAAGTCAAAATTACGATCCCATCCGACTATCACCTGATGAAGATCGGAGTAGTAAAGACCTCCGCTCCTGTCGTAAACCGGGGCATCGGCAGTCATTGAAAGCTCAGCTCTTAAGGTACTGCTCCCGAGGGACATGGCTCCGTTTACCCCTGCCGTCCGGGAACGTACCGGTTCCAGCAGAAACATGTTTCCGCCACGGTACTTTACGCACGGGAGATCGGAAAATCCGGAATAGTACGAAGCTCCGAAGTCAAAACCCGTCATGTATTTGACATAACGCACTCCCCATTCAACCTTTCGCGGATTCATATGTTCGGTAAGGGAGAGCTGTCCGGAATCAGCCATACTCCTCAGGTTATGAACGTATTCCGGCTCCCATGGACTTCCGTATTCCGCCATCTGTCTGTCCTTGCCGAACGGCAGCAGGACTCCCTCCAGATTTCCCAGCGCGGAAGACTGTTCCACTCTTGCAAGCCATGCCGGCCATTTAAAGACGGTACGGCCGTTCGCAAGAGGATCCTTCATGTACGTGGCATTAATCATATCAACGGTACTTCTGCCGTCGTTGACTCCCCATGAAAGCCTCATTTTTCCCAGACTTACCACCGTACCGTTCATTCCGGCCGATGAACCGTTGATTTTTGCGTACAGTTCGTACAGCGTGGCTCTGAAACGGCGGTCGTACTTTCTGACTGACTCGTCATAGTCAAAAAAACCGTTGACATAAAGGGAACTCCATTCAGTTTCATAAAGAAACGAGGAATTAAGACGGAGTCTTGAGGACAGAAAATCATCGTGCCGGATGAATTTTCTCATTCTGGCCTCAATGGAATTGGTGAATCTGAAATTATATGATGACGTCGAATCCTCTCCGTCTTCGCTCCCGTCGGTGAGATCAAAGGAAAACGGATCTTCGGCATGAGCCGTGCCAGACAGCAGCAGGGCCCACGCAAGCAGACATAATTTTTTCATCTGTGCATACTTAAAAAAGAGTGTATTCAGTACGGTGAACTTTTCTGAAATCTCCTAACGCCGTCAGGCGCCGGAGATTTTAAATCAGGATAACGGAGGCATGACCGCCGCGGCAGCCGTGAAGCTACCTTTTAAGATTGCTGTGTTCGAATATTGATGAATCCACACCCTGATTATAGGAAACATCCGTATACTGCATGAGAGTTCGTGAATTCTTTCCCTCCTCCTGCATTATCATTTTTCCTGCCGACCAGATTCCGGCTATCTGCCTGAAATCTCCCGCCAGCATGGTTTTAAGCAGACGGTCATGAGTATCGTAATATTCTATTTTCACCGGAAGATGATATTCACAGTCAACATATACCACCCTGCGGCCGTATCCGGTTTCTGCCGCTTTTTCCTCAATTGCCGATGATTCGATAACCCACACCCTGCGGTTATTTACCGTATCCTCGCGCAGAAATTCGTGCCTGTCGGCATCAACACTGCGGTATTCAATATCTTCAAGAGCGAAACTGCTGCGCATGAAGGAGCTTTTTTTGCCGCCTCCGCTGATGCGTCTAACCATGTTCTCTGAAGGGAAAAACACCCACAGGTCATCATCCTTTTTCACATCCTCATGTGTCCATGAAAGAAACTGTGAATCCTGAATATCGGCCGGAGAACTGAAGCGGATCAGCGAACGGCGTTCCTCACCGCTGTGCATGGACCACATTTCCATTCTGCGCACCAGCTTCTGCTTTCCCCTTTCAATAACCATTACGGCATTTCTGTGCATATCCTTACTGCTGTCGGCTTCATTTACCATTACCGCTATGTCCCGTCCGCTCAGGCCTGTACTTTCTGCTGACAGATCCGCAGACATCAGAGAGGCCATAATCAGTCCGGCGCCTAGCATTATTCTTTTCATTGTTTTCTCCTGAACGGGATGATGAAAAATTTAAAGTCTTTAATAAAAGTCCGTCATCTGACTGCCCGGAAATTCATACGGATTATCCTCAAAATCCACATTATTTTCAGATCTCAGTCAGCTGACAGACTACACATCTAAGAGATATCAACAAGACACTGCTACATTATCATGATTGTTAGCTTATGTTAACAGGAATTAGCATTAACTAACAAAAATTATCACAAACGGAGATAACATGCCGTCTTATCTCATGCAGCTTCGGCTCCAATCTGTGACAGACGCTTCTTATCCACCTTGCCGACGGCGGTAAGAGGCCATCTGTCAATAAACACCAGCTGATCCGGCAGCTTGTACAGGGCGAGACCGTTATTCATGAGGAAATCTCTGACTTCATTGAGCTTAACCTCCTCACCAATGGCAAAGGCGCATATTCTTTCCCCGAGAACCTCGTCCTTTACGGGAACCACGGCACATGATTCGATACACGGATGTTTAAGAAGCAGGGTTTCAACTTCCGCAGCGGCAATCTTTTCACCGGCTCGGTTTATCTGCTCCTTGATTCTTCCAACCACTTCAAAATTACCGTCTTCCCTGAGTCGTACAAGATCCCCCATGCGGTAATATCCGTCCACCGTGAACGCTCCCTTGTTTCTGTCACCCGCGCGATAATATTCATGAATGGTATACGGTCCCTTTACAATAAGTTCCCCTGTCTGTCCCTCCGGTACATCCCTTTCCTCATCATCCACAATACGGCAGACGTCATACTCTGATATAGGTCTTCCCTGGGAATGCAGTACCGCACTGTCCGGATCATCCGGTCTGGTACAGCAGATAAGACCTTCAGCTGTTCCGAACACCTGCTGCAGTCTGCAGCCGAACCGCTTCATAATGAATTCCGCATCTGAAGGATCCAGTCTGGCTCCACCCACCTGCAGAAGTTTCAGACTGGAAAGATCAGGCTCGTCCCATTCAACGGCCTCGGCCCATAATCTGGCAAGTGTCGGCACCATGGCCGTAATGGTCACCCCGTGTCTGGCAATAAGCTCAAATCCTTCATCAAAGCTTCCGGATCCGGCAATCACGATTTTTCCGCCTCTGCTTAAAACCCCGAAAATTCCGGGACATGACAGTGAAAAATTATGCGCGGTCGGAAGAATGTTCAGATAAACACTGTCCCCGTCCATCCCGGTGATTGACGCCATGGTACGATAGTTATAGGAATATCCCGCATGGGTACGCGGTATAAGTTTCGGAGTTCCGGTCGTTCCGCCGGAAAGAAGCAGCAGTGCGATATCAAGATTACTGCCGTGACAGGCCTCGACAGGATATGAACTTCTGCATTCACGGAGCATAAGATCAGGGTCTTCATCCGTACTGAAAGTAATTATCTGAATCTGAGGCTGTTCACTCCTGAGTCTGTACGTCACCTCACCGTAGTCAGTACTCAGGTATCTGTTAACACCTATGTAATGCGTAGGTTCGGCCAGGGCACACAGCGCTATCACATCTGAGGCTCTCTGAGCAGGAAGAGCAAGAACAGGTACCGCGCCGATACGGAGGATGGCAAAAAGAACAATCATAAAACCTATGGAATTAGGCATCTGAAGCAGAACACATTCGCCGCGGCGCACGTTACGTTCCACAAGCCAGGAACTCATCTCAATGCATCTTTTATAAAGTTCTCCGTAGGTAAGCTGTTCCTCACCGCTTATCAGTGCGGTTCTGCCGGAGAAGGATGTGCACCATTCGGTAAATTCTTCAGGAATGGTTGATTCCCGCCAGACGTTTTTACCGTAAAAATTCTGTTCTTCTTCCGTCCAAAGTTTTATTGAATCCATAATTTACAAATAACTCCCTTAATTACTGGAAAAGATGAATCAGGAATGAATACCATGCCTGAACCGCAGGAATAACGACAATGCAATATGGATACATGTCTGAGACGGAATATTTAAAAGACTACAAAACCGCCGCGGGCATTTCTGAAGGTTCATACGGTCACGTCGGACCTTATGAACGGATATGAATTTTGAGGACCTGAATATCTTATCAGAAAAATCAGATACTCCAATCTGACATGATGGGAATTATTTGCACATAAAAACAGAAAACCGGACTGTCCGTGAATCAGAATCAGCTGAAACTCACGCTGATACTTTTTCACCGGAAATGCGAACCATTCTGTCACAGCAGCTTCTTATAAGCTCACTGTCATGGGTAACCACAATAACGGTTTTTCCCATGTCCCTGAGATCCTTCAGAAGCCCGGCAACTGACAGCATGTGCCCGTAGTCCAGACCGCTGGTCGGTTCGTCAAAAAGAAGAAACTCCCTGTCGGAACACAGTGCGCATGCAATGGCCACGCGCTGTTTCTGTCCTCCGGAAAGCGACATCGGATGAGCCTGTCTGAATTCATACAAATCCAGCTTTCTGAGAATTTCACCCGCCATGGCCTCTTTTTCTTCCCTTCCGGAATTACTGTTTACCATGCAGAGCATCAGTTCTTCCTCAACGCTTTCTGCAAACAGCTGATGGTTCACATCCTGCATCACCATGAAAAACCTGTTCAGTCTGGCAGGTCCGTCATATTTTTCAGTGCCGTGAACAACGGTCCCCCGGCACTTCTTCTCCATGCCGCAGAGACAGTTCAGAAAAGTTGTTTTACCGACACCGTTGCACCCTGTTACCGCGGTTATTCTGTTCACCGCTATCCTGATATCATCATAATGAAAAGTTTCTGAATTTTTTTTACCGGAAAAAATTCCGCAACCGTATCTGAAATCAAAATTTCTCAGTGTCATAACCTCGTCTTCCGGCTGAACGTCAGGCAGGGGGATGCTTTCAGGAGCCTCCGGAACACAGCCGCGCAGCCCCATTGTCCCAAGCTCCAGGGAACTGAGTCTTCTGAGCTGTTCCTGATTCAGCTCTCCAGTGATTATCCCCTTGTTCATGATGACAATTCTGTCAGCCAGATCCGCAAGATAAGCCAGACGATGCTCCGAAACCAGAATCGTTTTTCCTTCATTCTTCCACGTTTTAATCAGATCATGAAGAGACTCTGACGCCGCGTAATCAAGATTTGCAGACGGTTCGTCCAGCAGAATCACCTCACTTCCGCAGACATCCACGGAGCCGCAGGCTATTTTCTGTCTTTCACCGCCCGACAGTCTGAAAAGACTGCGCCCGAGCAGTTTTTTCATTCCAAGTTTCTCACCTGTTCTGAGAATGCGTCTTTCAATCTCATCAGGATCCATTCCTCTGTTTTCACAGGCGAAGGCCATTTCCCCCGTGCTGTCTGCATTGAAAAACTGACTTCTGGGATTCTGAAAAACAGTTCCGGCAATAAGTGATATTTCACTGACTTTCATCCGGCCGGCATCCCTTCCGTCAATCTCCACCTTTCCTTCCACCGTTCCGCCGAAATATTCCGGAATCAGTCCGTTAAACAGTCTCAGAACCGTGGTTTTTCCGCATCCTGAAGGTCCTGTGAGAATAACAAGTTCTCCCTTTTTCACCTCAAGACTGACGTTTTTAAGTACCTGTACACCTTCACGTGAATTTTCCGGATCCGACGCCTCACCGTTCCGCGGATGCACTGATTCAGTCAGGTTTTCCGCAGGGCTTGCATATGAAAAAGTAACATTGTCCAACTTCAGCATCTGTTTGTTTCTCCTGTATATCTGTCAATAAAAAAAGCTGTCCCCGAAATCAGGAATGCCAGAAGGAAATACCTGACAGATGCAGGAATAAAAGCACGAAAACAGCCGAACACATTGTCAGCAGAATAATATCGGCGGCGTGGAATTCCAGCCGGTAGATACTGGTTCTTTTCCGGTGCGATCCAAGCCCTTTGGTTAAGGCGGCCGCAGTAAGTTCGTTGCCGATTTTTACGGAACTCATGAGAACAGGAATCATTCTGTATTCCACGTAACGGACGGGTCCCACGCTGCCGATACTGATTCCTCTCATCCTCACGGCTCTGCCGATGGATGAATATTCCTCCAGCAGTGTCGGAAAAAACCTGAACATCACTGTACAAGGTATGGTGATACAGCCGGGAATTTTCATTCTTTCCATTCCCGCTATTAATTCACCCACATGCGTTGTTCTGACGACAAAGGCAGCAAGTATTCCGCATGGCATCAGAAGACAGCATACTTCATAAATTAACAGATACAGGCAGTATGCGGCTCCCGAGTTTTCCGGACTAATCATAAAACCTGAGGCGTATACTGAAGCAAATACCGACAGCCCGGCGAATCCTGAAAAATAATTTCCGGCCCGCAGCAGAAAAAGAAACGGGAGCAGGGAAAGAAACAGACTTATCCATCTGAAATATTCGCCTCCCGCTCCTCCGAGCAGAAAAGTCGGCAGAGTAACCAGCAGCATCATCTTGGTACGGGGATCAAGCAGACCGTCCCCCTTTCTTACAGACATCATTTCTAGACAATTCCCGCTCTTATGAAATGTTTTTTAAGCATTCTGCCGCCGATCATTCCCCCGACCCAGCCGAAAAAAACACACATGAAGATCAGTGTAGGAGCCATCCACAGCTGAAACAAGCCTTTGGCGGTTTCTATGTATTCACTGCCGTAAACGGCATTCTCCTCCCAGAATCTGTCTGCCATGAATATCAGAGGAATGTAGCTGCCGAAACACCAAATACTGAATACCGCATATGCCGCAATGTCCAATGTCAGACTCCGGTAGTGACCGGCTCTGACTATAAGTTCGGATAAACCCCCGGTAATCAGTACCAGGGGAAACGTATACCATCCCATTCCCGTAAGCAGCAGGAACAGAGCCAGCAGAATGCTCATCAGCATAATCATGCCGAATTTTCTCACCCTGCTTAAGAACAGCATAAACGGGATTCCGGAAAGCAGCGGAATAAAAACACAGTAAAGAGGCAGAAGAACAGGAATAAATCCTATAACCATGACGATCATGGTAATCACCACAATAATGGCGGTAAACAGTCCGACGGTAATTAAATCACGACTGTTAAGTGCATTTTCTTGAACCATAACTCACCTTTCTCAAATCAGGCAGAATCTTATGCTCCCGGCCTGAGGTGTCCTGAAAACCTTCCGGAGACTTTATGTCCGGTAATCAGGACCGTCATAAAAGACATAATCATATGCAAAACCGCGTTTCTTACCGGAAACCGGCATGAAAAAACAGCGGTATTTAACATATTGCCATGTAATAATATTTTTCTTTTTCGGTGCTCTGATGAATGACTGTTCACCATGAAAAGCAGTACGAAAGAAAACTAAAAAGTAACTTAAACCCTTTATTTTCAACGAATTGACGACATCATTTCTCCGGACTGAGTCATCCGTCTGATAAAAAAATCACGATATTACTCCGCAGTTGACATTTGGAAAAAAATTGATATTTTTGTTAGCATTAACTAACACATGTTAGCAATCGCTAACCATTATACAGAATTATTTAAGATAAAACAGTCATCTTCTGATTTTACTGATAAATGTTTTTCAGTTCTGAAAACATATCTTTAATCAGAAGATTTTTTATTGAATTTTGAATTGTTAACTATATTTCATTCCGAGAAAAAAGATGTCCGAAAATACCAGTACAGATACCAGTATTCAGGGAATCACTGCTCTTATCAAGACAATGTTTCCTAAAGTTGCCGTAACCTCTCCCGAAAGCAGTCTCCTCGAATGCGGTGTTGATTCAATCAGCATAATGCGTCTTGTAAGCAGATGGAGAAAAAACGGAATAAAGATAACCTTTGCCGAACTCATCACCGAACCGACTCTGAAATCATGGTCGGAAAAACTCAGCCGAAGGGTTCAGAAAAAAGAAGACGGTATCGGAAAAGACGGGGGACATCCCGAAGTCCGTACAGCAGCTGATGATGAAAGCGAGTATGAACTGACAGACGTGCAGTATGCATACTGGGTAGGCCGCGACGAAAACCAGCAGCTCGGAGGCGTATCCTGTCATGCATATCTGGAAATCACCGGAAAAAACATTGATGAAAACCGCCTTGACACTGCCTTCAGCAGACTTATAGAGGCTCATCCGATGCTGAGAACCATTTTCACGCAGAACGGCAGACAGCGCAACGTAAAGGAAAATCATAATGATCCGCTGAAAATTCATGATTTCCGAAACTCAGACATGGTTTCGGCACGCAGACAGGCAGAAGCCATAAGGGAGCGTAATTCACACCGTAAGCTGGATATCAGCCGCGGAAAGGTTATCGGACTTGAACTTCTGCAGTATCCCGACGGCAGTTCCAGAATCTTCTTTGATGTTGATCTGCTTGTGTCAGACGTTCAGAGTTTAAACATACTCCTGCACGATCTGGCCGCACTCTATTCCGGAAAGAATATACAGGCTCCTGAGAACTGGAGCTTCAGACAGTACCTTGAACAGCAGAAAAAACGCAGCGAAACAGAATTCCTGGAAGCGGAAAAATACTGGAAAAAACGTATTGAGAGCATGCCTTCCGGTCCTCAGCTTCCGTATACCGGCAATACCGGCATGACACCTCATTTCACCAGATACAAAACGGTCATCGGCACTGACATCTGGAACAGCATAAAAAAGCAGTCCCTGGCACACGGAATAACTCCGGCCATGACTCTGGCTGCGGCATACGGCATGGTCATATCAAGATGGAGCAGCTCTGCCAGATTTCTCATAAACGTGCCGCTGTTCAACCGTGATACTGAAAATGAAAACATTGAACATGTGGTCGCCGACTTTACCAACCTTCTTCTTCTCGAATGTGACTACTCTGAAAATCTGACCTTCGCAGAGCATGCGAAAAGACTGCAGGACAGATTCCATCAGGACTGTGCCCACACCGCCTACTCGGCAATAAGGGTGCTCAGAGAGCTGGCAAGAAACGAATACAGCAACGGTCTGACAGCTCCGGTGGTTTTTGCCTGCAACCTGGGAACCGAACTTACCGACAGCGAAGTGACTTCATCTCTCGGCACGCTTGACTACATGATATCCCAGACTCCGCAGGTATGTCTGGATCATCAGATTTATGAAATGCCTGAAGGTCTCATGGTCTGCTTTGATGCCGTTGATTCCATGTTTCCGAAAGGACTGGTCGGCACCATGTTCTCAGCTTATACGGACCTTCTTGCCGAAATCGGTTCCGCAGACGACGGATTCGGCCGCGTTTACCTTAATGACATTCCGAAAGGACAGCTTGATGTAAGAAAGAGAATAAACAGTACCGGTGCTCCGGTGTCTGACACCCTTCTTGCGGAAAGAATCTTCACAAATGCCGAAACACGTCCTGACAGTCCCGCTCTCTTCTACGGCGACAGCACCGTAACCTACGGTCAGATGCGCGCCTCCGTCATGCGCGTGGCCTCTCTCCTTATTCAGCACGGCGTAAAACCTCTCGACAGAA